>TARA_R110002049_G_scaffold307520_1_pt1 | contig 53460 bp, 50 predicted proteins | sample TARA_R110002049 | Tara Oceans TARA_R110002049 (sample SAMEA4396941) | marine metagenome | biome: Polar Biome; feature: [SRF] surface water layer (ENVO:00010504); material: water (ENVO:00002006), including particulate matter (ENVO:01000060) such as... | depth 5 m | reverse complement strand
AGAATTTTACGATGCAGGGGAACCTGTATATTGTATATATGTTGCCGTTGGACAAAAAGCTTCAACAGTCGCTTTAATTGCAAAAACGTTAGAAGAAAAAGGTGCTTTAGCTTATACGACTATTGTAGCTGCAAACGCATCAGATCCTGCTGCCATGCAAGTGTATGCTCCTTTTACAGGTGCTTCCATTGGTGAGTATTTTAGAGATACAGGTCGTCCTGCTTTAATCGTATTTGATGATTTATCAAAACAAGCTGTAGCATACCGTGAGGTATCTTTATTATTACGTCGTCCACCGGGACGTGAGGCGTATCCAGGTGACGTTTTCTACTTACACTCTCGTTTATTGGAGCGTTCGGCGAAAGTTATCAATAATGATGAAATCGCCAAAAATATGAACGACCTTCCGGAATCGTTAAAACCAATCGTTAAAGGAGGAGGTTCATTAACAGCATTGCCAATTATCGAAACTCAAGCGGGTGACGTATCAGCATACATTCCCACAAACGTAATTTCTATTACAGATGGACAAATCTTCTTGGATGGTGATTTATTCAACTCTGGGGTACGTCCAGCAATTAACGTAGGTATCTCGGTATCTCGTGTTGGTGGTAATGCTCAGATTAAATCCATGAAAAAAGTAGCAGGTACATTAAAATTGGATCAAGCGCAATTCCGTGAATTAGAAGCGTTTGCTAAGTTTGGTTCAGATTTAGATGCCGTTACTTTAAACGTAATTGACAAAGGAAAGCGCAACGTTGAGATTTTAAAACAAGCACAAAACGATCCATTTACAGTTGAAGATCAAATTGCCATTATTTATGCAGGATCTAAAAACTTATTAAGAGACGTTCCTGTTGAAAAAGTAAAAGAATTTGAACGTGATTATTTAGAGTTCTTAAAAGCAAAACACAGTGATGTTTTAGCTACTTTAAAAGCAGGGAAATTAACTGATGAAGTTACAGATACGTTAACGACTGTGGCTAAAGATTTATCAGGAAAATATAGAGCATAATTGTCATTCCCGCGAAAGCGGGAATCTCATGTTTTGAAATTCAATTAAAATAGATTCCGCATCAAGTGCGGAATGACAAAAAGAGATTATGGCGAATCTTAAAGAAATACGTAACAGAATATCATCGGTATCTTCAACCATGCAGATTACCAGTGCCATGAAAATGGTATCGGCTGCAAAGTTAAAGAAAGCCCAAGATGCCATTACGGCAATGCGTCCTTATTCAGATAAGTTAACTGAGCTTTTACAAAATTTAAGCGCGACTTTGGATGCGGACTCTGGAAGTAAATATTCTGATCAACGCGAATTGAAAAAAGTACTTATTGTTCCAATTACCTCCAACAGAGGTTTGGCAGGTGCTTTCAATTCAAACATTATTAAAGAAACCAATAGGTTAACAAAAAGCTACGTAAACCAAGAGGTGTCTTATTTAACCATTGGAAAAAAGGCGAATGATGCGTTCAAAAAAACCAATAGAGTCATTGCTAATAAAAGCGACCTTTATGACGATTTAACGTTTGATAATGTTGCTGAAATTGCTGAACTTTTAATGAGTAAATTTGTTGCTGGCGAGTTTGATAAAATCGAAATCGTTTACAATCATTTTAAAAACGCGGCGACACAACTTGTAATGACCGAGCAATTTTTGCCAATTGCACCAATTGAAGGCGAAGCAAACAACAATGTTGACTATATTTTTGAGCCATCAAAATTGGAAATCGTTGAACAATTGATTCCGAAGTCATTAAAAACACAATTGTACAAGGGTATTAGAGACTCTTTTGCTTCTGAGCATGGCGCACGTATGACAGCGATGCACAAAGCAACAGATAATGCCACCGAGTTGAGAGACCAACTTAAATTAACATACAACAAAGCACGTCAAGCGGCTATTACCAATGAAATTTTAGAAATTGTTGGTGGTGCGGAAGCTTTGAATAACTAGTATTTATCATTTCTGTAGAAATAGAAATCCTATATATTAATGAAGCCTCATTTATTTGAGGCTTTTTTTATGACTACCCTCAAAAAATATCGATAAAGAGCAGGTTACAAAGATTAAAAACTGTTTTTATAAGTAATTGTTTTATTTTTTATCTTTGTGGTATCTTTGCATGGAAATTTTCAACTTAATCTATATTCACTATGAAAAAAAAATACTTTTTATTATTTACTTTGGTATCATTCACTTTTTCGTTTCATGTTAAAGCACAAACACTAACCTTTACCTCAGATGCAGGGTCCACCTGGGATGATGGTATAGCAACCGATGGCGAAGGCGGTTCTACAGATATTTCAGGTTTAACAATTGAGGTTTATAATGTAGATAACTCATTAAATACAATCAATGAGATGGAATGGTATCCAGATTTAGGTACTTCTAATGGTTTCTATGGTTTAACTACTTACAATTTTTCTGGTGATGGAAGTTTTAAAGGTCAAATTGTAAAAGAGTCTACAGGATTAGAATTTCAAATAAATGGTTTTGATTGGTACGATTGGGGTAATAATAACAGTCAATCCATGACAGTTACTGGATATAAAAATGGAGCTGAAGTTGCAACAAAAATTTTTGTTGGTAATGGCAACCCTAATAGTGTTTATGTTTCTTTAAACTCTGATTTTGATAACGTTGATGAAGTTAGAATTTTAACTACTTCAGGCACAACATACCCTTCAATTAATAATATAGAAATAGGAGGTGCTGTTTTAAATATCAAAAATCTACAAAATGAAGGATTTCAAGTTATGTCAAAAAACAACAGATTTGAATCTAATAAAAGCGAAACTACAATAGAAGTGTATAATATATTGGGACAAAAACTAGAAAATAAAGATTTGTCATCAGGAGTTTATATATTAAAAGTAATGGCGGATGGCTATAAACCACTCACATTAAAAAGATATATTTAATCATTTCTCAAAAAAACCTAAAAGCCTCATGATTCGTGAGGCTTTTTTATTTAGCTATTATTTTTAAAGCTGTGTTGAATTATCTACTTTTAACACAACTTATTGAATATTACATTGAGCGGATTAAAATCACTTTTTAAACAAACAGTAATCTACGGGTTGGCCACCGTAATCCCTAGAATGTTGAGCTTTTTGTTGACACCGCTTTACACTTCAGAAGGGGTATTGTCTTCAGTGGATGAATATGGGGAGATTTCCGTGATTTTTTCATATTTCGTGCTCTTCAATGTGGTTTTGGCCTATGGTATGGAAACGGCTTTTTTTAGGTTTTTCAATAAAGAAGACGATGAAAAACGTGTTACAGGCACAGCCTCTATTTCGCTTATGGTATCTTCCATAGCTTTTTTTGTTTTGGCCTTGTTTTTCCAGAATCAAATAGCATCATTAGTTGATATTCCTGTAAAATACATCAATCTTGTGATTTGGATTTTACTTTTTGATGCTTTGGTAATTATACCATTTGCTTGGTTACGGGCCACGCAAAAACCCTTGCGCTATGGTATTATTAAACTATTGAACGTTACCATTAATTTAGGTTTAAATCTATTTTTCTTATTGGCGCTAAAAGAGTTGGCATTAAACTATACTGTTTTTGAAAGCATCTATAAGCCAAATTTTGAAATAAGTTACATCTTCATTGCTAATTTGATTGCGAGCGGGATAACCTTACTGCTTATGCTTCCTTTTTATACTAAAATCAAGTATGTGTTCAATCCCGAATTATGGAAACGGATGTTGCGTTACGCATGGCCTGTTTTAATTGCTGGTGTGGCATTTTCAATAAACGAGACCTTTGATAGAATTCTTTTAAAAGCATTATTGCCTGAAAATATAGCCGATACGCATATAGGCATGTACTCTGCCTGTTACAAACTAGCCTTGTTTATGACGCTTTTTGCAACGGCCTACAGATTGGGTATTGAGCCCTATTTTTTCAGCCATTCCAAAAGTGAAAATCCACAGAAAAATTATGCAAGAATTTTAGAGTTTTTTGTCGCTTTTGGGGCTGTTATTTTATTGGCCGTGGTTGTTTTTGCCGACATCTTAAAACCCATCATCGTAAGAAGTGAAGCCTATTGGGAAGCCATGTGGGTGGTCCCCATTATTTTAATGGCGAATTTCTTTTTGGGTATTTATCACAATCTATCCGTTTGGTATAAAGTTACCGACAAAACAAAATTTGGCGCCTATATTTCTATTGCGGGAGCTGTGGTTACTTTGGTCATAAACATGCTTTTCATTAAAGAATTTAGCTATAAAGCATCAGCTATTGCTACGTTGTTAGCGTATGCTATTATGGTCGTTTTATCGTTTTACTTCGGAAGAAAATATTACCCCATTCCATACAATCTCAAAAAAATAGGGTTGTATTTAATAAGTTCTATGGGCTTATCGGTTCTGTCATTTTATAAATTTAGAGGGCATTATGTTATAGGAATATCGATGTTAATTGTATTTTTGGCTATCGTTTTTATTTCAGAAAAGAAAGCATTAAAACAGATTTTAAAAAAATAATATGCACATAAAAATCATCAACAAATCCAGTCATGAGTTACCGAGTTATGAAACCATAGCATCCGCAGGTATGGATTTACGGGCCAATCTATCAGAATCCGTAACCCTAAAACCTTTAGAACGCATTATTGTAAAAACAGGCTTGTTCATTGAATTGCCCATAGGTATTGAAGCGCAAGTGCGCCCACGAAGCGGACTGGCAGCCAAAAAAGGCATCACGGTTTTAAATGCACCGGGCACGGTAGATGCCGATTACAGAGGGGAAATAGGCGTGATTTTGATAAACCTATCACACGAGAATTTCATTATAGAAAACGGCGAGCGTATTGCACAATTGGTCATTGCCAAACATGAACGCGCGGATTGGGTTGAAGTTGAAACACTTTCTGAAACAGATAGAGGTTCTGGAGGATTTGGAAGTACTGGAACAAAATGATTTGAGAATTACGATTAACGATTTTTGATTTCAGAAAAAGAAAAATTCGTGTATTCGTGGCAGAATCAAATAAACAACTTAACAACAAACGAATCAACTTTAAGAAATGAAAATAATAGTACCCATGGCAGGACGAGGCTCTCGTTTGCGCCCGCACAGTTTAACCGTACCAAAACCATTAATACCCGTTGCCGGACAGCCCATTGTTCACCGATTGGTAAAAGACATTGCTAAAGTATTAAAGCAACCCATTGACGAAATTGCTTTCGTTTTGGGCGATCCTGCTTTTTTTGGTGATGATGTGGTTGAAAGTTTAAAGAAATTAGCAACCGATTTGGGCGCTAAAGCTTCCATTTACCGTCAAGACCAACCTTTAGGAACGGGACACGCCATTATGTGCGCTAAACCGTCTTTATCTGGCCCAGCGGTTATTGCGTATGCCGATACGTTGATACGAGCAGAATTTGATTTAGACCCAACCGCAGACAGCGTTATTTGGACCAAACAAGTAAATAATCCCGAAGCGTATGGTGTTGTAAAATTAAACGCCAATCAAGAAATAGTTGAATTGGTTGAAAAACCAGAAACCTTTGTGAGCGACCAAGCCGTTATTGGTATTTATTATTTTAAAGATGTAGCGGTTTTAAAAGGAAAATTACAAGAAATCTTGGATGAAAACGTTATGAACGGAGGCGAGTACCAAATCAACGATGGTATCAAGCGCATGATGGCAGACGGCAAGGTATTTAAAACAGGCACAGTAGATGAATGGATGGACTGCGGAAACAAAGCTATAACCATTGAAACCAACCAACGCATGCTAGGGTTTTTAAAAGCAGATGGCGTAGAACAATTGGTGGCTTCTTCAGTAAAGTTAGAAAACTCTAAAATTATTGAGCCTTGTTTTATTGGCGAAAACGTTGTGCTTAAAAACGCAACGGTTGGGCCTTTTGTATCCATAGGAAATGATAGTATTATTGAAAACACGACCATTAAAAACAGTTTAATCCAAACAAATACAAAGATAAAAAATGCCGATTTGGACAATGCCATGATTGGAAATCATGTAAAATATGATGGGAATTTTAAAGCGGTAAGTATTGGGGATTATTCTGTTTTGGAGTAGTGCTAGTTATATTTATGTTGTGGTTAATAAATAAACTAAAAATAAATTTTAAGTATTTTTGGTAAATGAAAATTAATGATAAAAATATAGACCGTATCAAAAAGCTTTGTAAAAAATACAGAGTGCGAACATTTTCTGCATTTGGTTCTGTGACACGCGAAGATTTTAATGAGGAATCAGATATAGATTTTGTTGTTGATTTTGATGAAAATGACCCATTTGTATACACCGATTTATACTTTCAACTTAAAGAGAACCTTGAGAAATTACTAAAACGTCAAATAGATCTTATTGAAGAAAGGGGCATTAAAAACCAATTTTTTAAAAAAGAACTTAATGAAACAAAAGTTCTAATTTATGGACAATAAGATAAACGCTTGGCTAGAAGATATCATTAGGTCTATTGATGAGATTTTCGATTTTCTTCCTGAACAAAGAGATTTTTTAGAATATCAAGCGGATTTAAAAACCAAAAGAGCAGTTGAAAGAAATATGGAAATCATTGGAGAAGCCATAAATCGAATTTCTAAAACCATAAATTGTGAGATTGAAATAAAGAACGCTCAAAAGATAATTGGAACAAGAAATAGAATTGCTCACTAATATGATAATATTTCTGACGAAATTATCTGGTCAATTATTTTGAGAGAGTTGCCCAAACTTAAAAAAGAAGTAACCGAATTAATGAAGCAATAGTCCATACGGTCAAGTAAGATTTGCTTTGTAATTCGTTAAATACTGCTTAATCCAAACAAATACCACGATAGAAAATGCTGATTTGATCCATGCAATGATTGGAAACCATATAAAAATGATGGTAATTTTAAAGCGGTAAGTATTGGGGATTATTCTGTTTTGGAGTAGTGGTGTTATCCCTAAGTTAGCATTAATAATGGAGACAGTAACAATAGGATACATAGTGATTGGAATTTTGGTCGTTGTTCTTTTGCTACAACGAAAACGAATTGACAAAAATGCGGAATTTGATTCCTACAATCATAATTGGACTGACGAATTAAAAGATTGGTCGATTATGACTTCATTTTCGGAATTAAAATTATTGAGTAAATATGCTGGAGAATTAAGATTTGGACCTGCTTTTCTTCATCTAAAAACTGAACCAAAAATGTTTTCGAAAAGGAATTCTTCGGAGATTGGTTTTACAGAACAGAAAACGGAGTTTATCTACAAAAGTGGAATTCTAATCCGATTAAAAGCGGAGTTCATACAAGAGCAAATAATGACTTGATTTATTACGACCGATTAAAAAATAAAATCGAAGTTTTGGAAACTGGAATAAAGTCGTTTCATTGGAAAATGGAAAAGGACGAAAATAACGAACTGACTTTGATTTCGGATAATGGAAAAACTGAAAAACGAATTAAAATTACTAATGCCAACAACGTATAAAAATAATTGCTATTTTGTGCTTAAACAAAGGTAGTTGCATATTTGCTACATCTGAATTTCCTTCGGAAATTCCTCGCACGCAAACACGCAACTATTCTTATACAAGACCGTTGGTAAAGTTAAAATAAAAGATTAAACTAGACGATCATTAACTTTAAACACAATTAAAAACTAATTAGTCATGCTGAGCTTGTCGAAGCAACACATTAAAAAATGAAACAAAAAATCTACATACTATGTTTTATCTTCGGAATCTTAATTTTTCCGCAGCTAACCCATGCCCAAGTAGATTTCAACAAAAAACCAGATGACGATTTAGGCAACAACGAAGATGCTTTTCAAGAACACTTTTTTGAGGCTTTAAAACAAAAAGGCATTGAGAATTATGACCGCTCTGCAGAAGCCCTTTTAAAATGCATTGATATTGATGATGATGTACCCGTTTTATATTTTGAATTGGGCAAAAACTATATCCAGCTTAAAAACTTTGGCGATGCCGAAGACGCTCTTAAAGAAGCCGTGAAGAAAGATCCGGACAACGAATGGTTTTTAGATGAGCTGTATGCCTTCTATATATCGCAAGATGATTATGACAAAGCCATTAAAACCGCAAAACAACTGGTGAGCTTCCATCCAGATTACAAAGAAGATTTGGCTGGGCTTTATTTCAGAACCAAAAAATATGATGATGCTTTAGAAATTTTGGATGCTATGGACACCGAATTTGGTATTTCCATTTCAAGGGATATGATGCGAAACCAGATTTATGAAGTCACAGGCCGCAAAAAAGAGCAGATAGAAAATCTGGAAGAGCGTATTGAAGACAATCCCGATAAAGAATCCAATTACTTGGCGCTTATTTTCCGCTACAGCGAAAATAACGAAACCGCCAAAGCCTTTGAAACCGCCAAAGAATTGCTAAAAACAAATCCAAATTCGCAAATTGTACATTTGGCTTTGTACAAGTTTTATTTGGATGCCAAGGACACCGAAAAGGCGATTGAATCCATGAAAATTGTGATTAAAAGTCCGCAAATAAAACCTGATGCCAAACAAAAAGTGTTGTTAGATTTTGTGAATTTTGTTGGGGAACATCCAGAATACGAAGCCGATTTGGTAGAAGCCACCACGTTGGTTGAGGAAACCAACAGCGAAAAAACACTTTTGGAATTAGCACAATATTTTTTAAAAACAGGCGAGAAAACCAAAGCATTGCATTATTTTGAAGCGGCCCTAAAATTGCAACCCGATAATTTTGCAGCCTTGCGCAATGTGATGCTTTTGCACATCGATTTGCAACAGTATGATTTGGCTTTCAAAAAAAGCGATTTGGCATTGCAAAAATTTCCATCACAACCCATTTTTTACTTGATTAACGGTGTGGCTTTAAATCAGCAACAGCAAGCAAAAAAGGCCATCAGCATTTTAGAAATGGGATTGGATTATATTATAGACGACCCCAAAATGGAAGCCGATTTTTACAACCAACTAAGTACGGCTTATACCTTGTTGAACAATACGGCCAAAGCAAAAACGTTTACAGATAAAGCGAACAAATTAATGCCCTCAAATTAATACACATACATGTTAAACAGCATACGTTTCAAATCCATTATTTTACTAAGTTTTTTGGTTTTGACCTTCGGGTGTAAATCTTCAAGAACGCTCCAATCTGGGGAAAAGCATTTGAATCTTTCCACCAAACAGGTTATTAAAGAACATTTAAAACAAACCCCAGATTTTAAAACCCTAGCGGCACGTGTTAAAATTGATATTGCAGATGGCGACAAATCGAGTGGCTATACAGTAAATCTTCGGATAGAAAAAGATAAACAGATTTTGTTGATGTCCACACCCATTTCCGTAGTAAAAGCATTGATTACCCCCGAAAAAGTGAGCTTTTACAATAAACTGGATGGTACTTATTTTGAAGGCGATTTTAAATATTTAAGTGATTTATTGGGCACGGAACTGGATTTTGAAAAAGTCCAGAATTTATTGATTGGCGAAGCATTGTACAACTTAAATGACGGCAATTACAAAGCTTCGGTTCTTGACGAGACGTATTTGCTTCAACCCAAAAACCAATCGCCTATTTTTGAACTGTTTTTGATTATGGATCCTGCTATTTTCAAATTAAAATCGCAACAAATCACACAACTGAAAACCTTTAGGCATTTGCAGATTGATTATTTGTCGTATCAAGAAGTAGACAAACAAATTTTCCCTGAAAACATAAAAGTGATTGCTGTGGAAGGCAACGACGAAATGATTATTAAGCTGGAATTTAAAGCTGTATCTTTGAACCAAGATTTACGATTTCCATTTAGCATTCCATCAGGATACAAACGTATTGAACTTAAATGATGCCCATTAAAGCACCCCATAAATTTCTATTAATCGCTGTTTTTTTATTGAGCAGCATGGCTATTTTTTCGCAAAGTGACAAGCAACAACAGTTGGAAGAACGCCGACAAGAATTGCGACAAGAAATCAGTAAGATCAATTCGTTACAGGCTGAAAACAAATCCAAACAGAAATCACAATTATCACTGATTGAGAGTTTCAATTATAAAATTAGCATACTTAGTAACTTGATTAAAGTGACCAACCAGCAAGCCAATTTACTGACTCGGGAAATCAATAACAACCAGAATAAAATCACAGACCTTCGCGAAGAATTAAAAGAGCTTAAAGAAGATTATGCCGCCATGATCGTAAAGTCTTATAAAAGCAAAAATGAGCAGAGCAGGATTATGTTTTTATTGTCTTCTGATGATTTTAAGCAGGCTTACAAGCGGTTGCAGTACATCAAGCAATATTCAGACCACCAAAAGCAACAAGGCGAAGAAATTAAGCTAAAAACTGCCGAGTTGCAGCAAATTAATAAAGATTTATTAAAGCAACAAGAAGCCAAGAAAAAGTTGATTGCTGAAAACAGGGAAACCCAAAAAACCTTGGAAGCAGAGCGCAAATCGCATCAAGAAATGGTGGCGTTTATTAATAAAAACTTAAATATCTATGCCTCTCAAATCAAAACGAAACAACAGGAGGCCGATAGGATTGATAAGCAAATCAATGATATTATTAGAGCAGAAATGGCCAAATCCAGAAAGAAAACAGGTACGGTTGTTTCTTCTTCAAATGCTTCCAGTTTTTCCTTGACTGCTGAAGAAAAAGTCTTGGCATCCAATTTTACGGCCAACAAAGGTAAATTGCCGTGGCCTGTTGAAAAAGGCTATGTCACGGTTGGGTATGGCACCCAACCGCACCCCATAAACAAATCGTTGACCATAAAAAGTAATGGCGTGCGTATTGCCACCGAAAAAGGTGCCAAAGTTAGGGCGGTGTTTAATGGCGAAGTCACGCGCGTGGTGGTTATAAAAAATGCCAATGCCATTGTGATGATTCGTCACGGAAATTATATTACGGCTTATAAAAACCTAAAATCCGTTTATGTTGAGGAAGGCGATAAAGTGAGCACCAAACAAGATATAGGCGAGGTGTTTACCAGTCCAGTCAATGGCGAAACCATTTTGTATTTTAGTATTTATAAGGAAATTGAAACGCAAAACCCTGCGTCTTGGATTTATAAAATGTAATGTTTTTGTCATTCCTGCGAAGGCAGAAATCCAGTTTTCATACTTGTATTAATCAAACAAAGCCTTCAACTCTGTAGCTTCATTAGGTTTTATTTTTCCGGCCAATAATAAACTTAATTGTTTTCGGCGTAATGCAGCATCAAAACGATTTTTTTCCGTAGTAGTCTCTGGAATGACTTCAGGAACCATGCTTGGTTTTCCTGTGGCATCTACCGCCACAAAGGTATAAATGCCTTCGTTTGCCTTTGTTTTTTCGCCAGAAGCGGTATCTTCTACCCAAACATCAATATACACTTCCATAGAGGTTTTAAAGGCACGAGAGACTTTGGCCTCAACGGTAACCACGCTTCCCAGCGGCACGGCCTTAGTGAAAGCCACATGGTTTACCGAAGCCGTTACCACAATATGATTGCAATGCCTTCTGGCCGAAATGCTGGCGGCACGGTCCATTCTAGCGAGCAATTCACCACCAAATAAATTGTTTAGCGGATTGGTTTCGCCGGGTAAAACCATATCGGTTAAGATGGTTAAAGATTCTTTGGGTGTTTTTGCTTGCATGCTTGCATGGTTTTGGGTTTAATTATACGTCAAAGATACAGGATTTTAAGATTTTGAAGATGTTAATTCAAATGCATTCCCATTTGGTGCAGAATCATACTTTATAAAAAGCCACAAATTCACTAATCTTTTATTATTGGACTAAAAGCAAAAAGAATTAACATTAATTTTAAAAAAAATCTATAGCTTTTTTATTTGTGAATATCTTATACATAGTTATCTATTTTATTCGTGCATTCGTGGTAAAAATCACTTACAGGTTAGAGTGTGATTCTACTTTGCATTTCCATTATTAATCGGTACATAATCTTATTAGATTCCATATCTTTGCCATTATAAATGGGGTGCTTTTTTGTTAGCGGTCATCAGTTTTCGGTTCTCAGTCTTATTATTGACTCATAACTTTTTAACTCATAACTTATAGCTATCAAAAGGCTGAGATGATACCCAGGAGTTTTGCTCCGTACCTGATTTGGATAATGCCAACGTAGGGATTTTGATAAAAATACAACATTCGTATTTTCATCTGGTGTCATCTCATTTTAAGAATAAAAAATTATGGGATGCTAACGGAATTACTCACACAACTTACCGTATTGCAATGGCTGGGCACTGCTTTTGGCGTGACCCAAGTGCTTTTGGCACGGAAAAACAATGTTAACAATTATTTGTTTGGCATCGTCTCTATTTTAATCAGTTTGTGGGTACTTTACCAATCGCGTTTGTATGCTGATATTTTACTCAACCTTTATTATTTGGTCATGAGTATTTACGGCTGGTTTTATTGGAAAATGGGCAAGCAGAATAAAGAAGCGCCTATTTCATATTCTAGCAAGAAGGAGCATGCTATCGCTTTATCGATAGTAATTGGGTGTTTTTTGTTGATGGCGTATTGGCTCGGACAGCACACCGATTCTGATGTGCCATACTGGGACGCCATTGTGTGCGCTTTTGCCTGGGCAGGCATGTGGCTGATGGCGAAACGAAAATTGGAAAATTGGGTGTATTTAAATATTAGCAATTTTGTATCTGTACCTCTATTGATTTACAAAGGCTTATACATATACGCAGGCTTGACGGTTTTCTTATTTATAGTCGCCGTATCTGCATATATAGAATGGAAGAAAATACTTGATAATGGAACTGAAAAAGAACCTATGCAGGCTTAATTTGCAAAACTTGAACCAAACTGTTTTCAATGAAGAAACCTTAGCTTGGATAGCCCAAGAAAACCTTTGGAATTTATGGATACCCAAATCACATGGTGGTTTGGAATTGTCTTTGACCAAAGGTTTAGAAAAACTTCGTGCTTTAGCACAAATAGATGGCAGTTTGGGTTGGACGGTCACGCTTTGTAGTGGTGCTAATTTTTTCTTCGGAAATTTAAAAAAACCCTTTGTAAATGAAATTTTCATAAATCCAATCTCACCCGTTTGTTTTGGAGGCAGTGGCGGTGTTTTTGGTACTGCGGAAAAAAAAGAGCATGGTTATATGCTTTCAGGAACATGGAAATATGCTACAGGCGCCCCTTACTTAACGCATTTTACTTTGAATGCGAAGATTATGGAAGATAGCAAACCATTATTGAACAAAGATGGTTCGCCTGTTGTGCGTTCATTTGTTATTGATAAAAATGATGTAGCCATTATTCCAGATTGGAACACGATGGGACTTAAAGCCACGGCTACACATTCTTTTGAAGTAAAAGATAAATGGGTGCATGAAACCTATAGTTTTCTTTATAATGAACGTTACCATGACCACGCCATTTTTAAAGTCGATTTTGCTGTATTTGCAGACTTAACCTTGTGGGTCAATTATATTGGTATGGCAGCCCATTTTTATGAAGAAGCCGAAAAGTTGCTTGATGATGAAAAAACTTTAGATTATTTGGCAACCATAATAAAAAAAGCAGATGAGAATGTGAATTTATATGCTTCACAGATAGAAAATGATATCCATTCTGGAAATACCTTGTCCAAAATTTGGATTGAAGACCTCCATGAGGAAGCTTCAAATTCAGTAAAAACATTTTCGGAAGCCATCATCAAGATATATTCTTTACTGGGTATTCGAGCTTGTAGTGAGACCCACCCATTGAATCTTATTTTCAGAGATTATTTAACCGCAACGCAGCATCATATTTTTAGTAAAAAACAGGATTGAGTGTGTTTTTACGAAGAAATTAATCCATAAAAAACAGCAGTAAAATTTGAATTTTACTGCTGTTTTTAGTTTATATCAATGAGATTAGTTTAATTTTTTGACCAACAACCACGCATCTTTATTATGCGTTTTTTTAATGTCACGCAACGCTTTTAAAGCTTCTAATCTATCTTCATAACTGGCATAAACAACTTCGTGCAAACCATATTTATTAACACCAATTTTTCTGGCTTTATAACCGTCGGCTTTCAGTTGCTCTATTTTTGTATCGCAGTTTTCTTCTACTCTAAAAGCACCAGCAATAATATGATAATTCCCTGTTTGCTTGGTCACGTTTAAAGTAATAGCAGGCAACGGATTATCAATAACAAAAGTAGCTTGCTGTATCTTGGTTTCCAATTGTTGCGAAGCTTCTTCTTGTGCTAATTGGTTATGTGTTTCAATTTGATTGACGTAATAATTGGATGCTGTAAAGCCACCCAATGTTAAGGCAATCAATGCAACAGCAGCATATCTTAAATACGGTCTGGATTTGCGTTTTTCTGGTGTTACAGCAATTGGCACTACTTTTTCAATAGCTTCGGCAGTTTCTTTGTAAATATCGCGTGTTACGGTTGGAGAAACAAATTGCGACAAGCCAAAAGCATCGGTCAGATAATTAAGGTTGTAAGACGGTTCAAATATAATTTTACCTTCATTGTTAAGTGTAATGTCGCCAATATTGGTAAACGTAATGGTTTCCCCTTGGGTCAAAAAACTTTTAATGATATGAACGCGTTTTTGGATTTTTTCCGAAGCAACTTCAAAAGGAATTTTTTCAACATCGGCAATATAATGTGCTAAAAGACCATCGTTTTTCTGAATCTGTCCGTTAAAGGCCACTTGTTTTTTTGGCGGATAAAAAACATTCGTATTTTCATTGATGGTTGCAGGAGCACGTTGCGCTAAAAAAGCCCCAAAATCGGGAACGGTCACGCAGTCATATCTATATAATAAATCGCTGATGTAGGTTTCTAATTGCATAAAACAAAGTTAAAAAATTATGGGTGTAGATACCATTAAGCCCCAACTATTTATTAACATTGTAGAAATTTCTTTATTATTTGCTCAAAATCAAATTTATAGGATGACGGAAAACGATTTGCTTTATACTTTAGCGTTGCAACAAGTACAGAATATTGGCGATATAACCGCTAAAAAGCTTATTTCACATTGCGGAACGGCCGAGGCTGTTTTAAAAGAAAAAAAGCAAAACTTGCTTAAAATTGATGGGATTGGAAGCGCCCTTTTAAGCGATTTGCACCAAACCAAATATTTGACGATAGCGGAAAAAGAAATTCAGTTTATAAAAGATAATGGCATTGATTATGTGTTTTTTCAAGAAGATGCTTATCCAGAAAAATTAAAGCATTGTATTGACGGACCTATTTTGTTGTTTCAAACGGGGCATATCAATTTAGAAAGAAAGCGTATCATCAGTATTGTGGGGGCTAGAAAAATAACCACCTATGGCATCGCCTTTTGTGAGCAATTGATAGAAACGCTTGTGCCATATAACCCTGTTATTGTTTCGGGTTTTGCTTACGGCGCAGATATTACGGCACACAAAGCGGCCATAAAAAACAACTTGCAAACGGTAGCGTGTTTGGCGCATGGGCTAGATCAAATTTACCCGAAAACCCATAAAAAATATATGGTAGATGTTGAAAAGCACGGCGGCTTTTTTACGGAATTTACAAGCTATGATAATTTTGACAAGCAGAATTTTTTAAAACGGAACAGGATTATTGCTGGTGTAAGCCAAGCCACTATTGTGATTGAATCTGCCGAAAAAGGTGGGAGTTTGGTAACGGCAGATATTGCTAATTCGTATGACCGAGAGGTGTTTGCTGTTCCGGGCAGAACCTCCGACACCCAAAGCGTGGGCTGTAACAATTTGATAAAACACCAAAAAGCACACATGCTTTCCAACCCGTTGGATGTGCCTTATATTTTAAATTGGGATTTAGGCGATGCCAAAAAGCCTACCATTCAAAAACAATTGTTTGTAGAGTTGGATGCTACCGAAAAAACGATTTATAATTATTTAAAAGAACACGAAAAACAACAACTGGATGTAATTGCCATTACCTGCCATTTGCCCATTTTTAAAGTGGCAAGTGTGCTCTTGAATATGGAGCTCAAAGGGGTTATTAGACCATTGCCGGGGAAGTTGTTTGAGGTGGTTTAGAATTCCTGCGAAGGCAGGAATCTCATCAAACAAAACTAAAATTATGACGTATTTCTTAATTATTTCAAAGCGTATTTGTTGTTGAAATTTATAAGATTCCTGCCTAGGGAGGAATTAATTAATATCCAACTTTCTCTCTTACACGCATCAAAACCCCATCAGCCACCAACTTCGCTTTTTCAGCACCAATGTTTAAGGCTTTATCAATTTCGTTGAGGTTTTCCATGTAATAATTATAACGTTCACGTTCCACAGCAAATTTTTCAACTATCAATTCAAACAAAGCTTGTTTGGCATGCCCGTAGCCGTAATTGCCATTTTCGTAATTGGTTTTCATGGTTTCTATTTGAACATCATTTGCCAATAGGCTATAAATTGCAAAACAGTTGCAGGTATTCCAATCTTTTGGGTCTTCAAGCGGTGTGCTATCGGTTTGAATGCCCATGATTTGTTTGCGTAACTTTTTGTCGTTCAAGAAAATATTAATGGTATTGTTTCTGCTTTTGCTCATTTTTTCACCATCAATACCTGGAATCAGCTTGGTGTTTTCTTGAATTTTTCCTACGGGCAAAACAAAAACCTCTCCCATTTTGGCATGAAAACGTGCCGCCACATCACGTGTCATTTCAATGTGCTGTAATTGGTCTTTTCCCACAGGAATGATTTCGGCATCATATAATAAAATATCGGCCGCCATAAGCATCGGGTATGAAAACAAGCCCGCATTGACATCTTCCAATCTATCGGCTTTATCTTTAAAACTATGCGCCAAGGTAAGGCGTTGGAACGGAAAAAAACAGCTTAAATACCAAGTCAATTCTGTAGTTTGCGGCACATCACTCTGTCTGTAAAATATCGTTTTTTCAATATCCAAACCAAAGGCAAGCCACGTGGCAGCTACTGAATAGGTGTTTTCTCTTAGTGCAGCTGCATCCTTTATTTGTGTTAAGGTATGCATGTTTGCAATAAACAAAAAAGAGTCGTTTTTAGGGTCGTTTGCCATCTCAATTGCTGGAATGACTGCGCCTAAAATATTACCTAAATGTGGTGTGCCTGTGCTTTGTATGCCTGTTAGTATTCTTGCCATAACATCATTCCCTCAAACGCGGAAATCTTTTTAATTAATAATCCTAAAATTTGAATAATCGCAAAGGTAAATTTTTTAATAGAATAGTATCATTAATTTAAGTAGTTTTGAAGCAGATGAAACTATTCAAATACATTTTCTGGTTATTTTATCGCATTTGGTTTTATATTCTTTTGGCATTGCCCATTCTTTTGATGTTTCCCATTCTTTTGGTTTCCATAGCAAAAGAATCGTGGTATCCGCTATTTTTTAAGTTGGCACGTTTTTGGGCAAAATTCATTTTATTGGGGATGGGTTTTAACTATCAAATTGACTGTGAAGAAACTCCAGAAAAAGACAAAAGTTACATGTTTATTGCCAACCACACCTCAATGGCAGATATTATGCTGATGTTGGTTTCTGTTAAAAATCCATTTGTATTTGTGGGGAAAAAGGAATTGGCTAAAATTCCACTTTTTGGGTTTTTCTATAAACGTACTTGTATTTTGGTGGATAGAAGTTCGCCTAAAAGCAGGCAAACGGTTTTTTTAAGAGCCCAAAAACGCTTGAAATCTGGGTTGAGCATTTGTATTTTTCCAGAAGGCGGTGTACCTGAAGAGCATATTGTTTTAGATGAATTTAAAGATGGGGCCTTCCGTTTGGCCATAAATCACCAAATCCCAATTGTGCCTTTGACTTTTGCGGATAATAAAAAGCGATTGTCCTATACTTTTTTTAGTGGTGGGCCAGGGAAAATGCGTGTAAAAATGCATCGGTTTTTACCAACAAAAGGATTGAAAACAGACGATACAAAAGCATTGAACCAAAAGGCCAAAGACATTATATTGAATCAATTGAAAACCTTCCAAAAATAAAAAACCGCTCTGGGGAGAGCGGTTCTTTTTCGATATTGCTTTTCGAGTTAGCAAAAAAGCAATATCCAGATCTAACCAAAAACCTAAAATTTAAATCCGATTCCAGTATAAACTCCTATAAAATAAGGCGTAAAATTACCAGATGTATTTTCAAACGTATTGATTTGATATTTGAACATAGGCTCCAAATTCAAATTCAATTTTTTAGTGAATTTATATTTAAATCCGAGCCCGAAATTAGCACTATAACTTACGTTGTTAATGTTGGTTGCTTCACCAATAGAAGTACGATTGCCTCCCGATTCAGAAAAAAGTTCGTTGCCGCTTAAAAAGAAAGAGCTGAAACCACCAATAAGATTGATGCCCAGTTTTTTGTCAGAAAGTGCGTATTGGATTTCTAAAGGTACTTCTATATAAGCAAACGATTGGTTTAAAGATGTATTGGAGTTTGATACTAGAGATTCTGCTTTATTCGACTCAAAATTTTCTGCGCTCACCAAGGCCACATTACTTGATGTATTGGTATTTTTAGAAGTGGTTTTTACAGTATTTATATTGCCAAGAATGTTTGATGAACTGGAACTTTTTGATAAGGTTTCATACACCACCACATTATTGGTGTTATAACCCAAATTCACTTTATTGATTCCAGAACGAATGCTCAATTTTTTGTTTACCGCATAACTCGCCGTAATACCGTAGCTCATATTGGTTTCAGCGGTTTTTGCATTGTTGTTGAATTGTCCGTCAATGGAAGACCCGTCTCTCAAGGTATTGAAATAAACAGGTGCCGCATTTGGTGTCACGCTCCACCTGTTTAATCGTTCTTCTTCTTCAATAATAGTGTTGGTTTCGTTTAAAATATCCTCAATGCTAGGGACTTTGTTTTTTTCTGTGTTTTCAGCAATTTCATCGCTTTTATTGTTATCCGTATCAGCTACAGTTGTATTGTTTTTTTTGATGTCGTCTATAATGTTGTCTGCTTTGGTTTTGTCAAATGAAGCAGCTTCTTGAATGGTACTTTTGGTTTCTGTTTCAGAATTTTCAGCAATATTAGAATCATTCCCAGCATTATTTTCTAAAGCCACTTTTGATTTGTTTGTATGGATTTCAGCTGCTTTATTCTGAATGATATTGTTGTTTTTACTTAGATTTTGTTCAGCATCAACTTCGGAATTATTAGTATTTGCGATACTGTTTTCTGATTTTATAATCGTATTGGATGCCTTCTTTAAGGATGCATTTGAAGTGTTTTTATCTGAACTTTCAGCAATTGCCGATGCTTCTGAAGGATTTGTAATATCTTCTGAAATATTTTTGGTTTCAATTGAAATAGCCGCATCATTATCAGGGGTATGATTATCCGTAGCAACCGAGTTTGTTTTGTCATTTTCAGAAGCACTACTTCGTGTGGCATCTTCGGTGTTTACCACATTATTTGAAGGTGTTACACCGTCTATAGAAGTATCTCCAAAAAAGCCATTGCCAACGGTTAAAAGAAGCAATAAAAGTGCCGCTGCGCCTGCATAACGCCACCAAATAGGAATGACCCGCTGCTTTTTCTTTTTCTGGTTAAGCTGCGCTTCTATGTTATTCCAAACCGCATCACTTGGCGTTGCTTCAAAATTTTTGAAGCGTTCTTGAAATAACCTGTCTATGTTTTTTTTATCACTCATTTACAATGACTGTAAGCTATTGCTAGCTTTATAATTCTCAATGGTTTCCTTTAGCTGTTGCCTGGCACGCGCTAAATTTGATTTTGAGGTGCCAATGTTAATCGTTAACATCTCGGCAATCTCTTTATGCGAGTAGCCATCTAGCACGTAAAGGTTAAAAACCAATCTGTAGCGGTCTGGCAACTGCTGAATACTTTGCAGAAGAAAATCCATAGAAATGGTGTCTTCTTCAATTTCCACGACAACTTCTTCTGCAATGTCTTCATTCACAATTTCAAAAACCTTTTCTTTTCGGTAGCGTTGCATCACGGTGTTTACGGTAATGCGCTTAATCCAACCTTCAAAAGAGCCTTTGTGTTTATACTGTTCAATTTTACTGAAAATGGTTAAAAATGCGTCTTGCAAATTATCTTCCGCTTCGGCATAGTTACGCGAATACTTCAAGCATATTGAAAATAACTTACTCGAAAAGAGTTTATATAATTCTCCTTGTGCTTTCGTATCATTGTTCTTACAATTTTCTATGAGTTGATTTAAACTCAAATGGAACACGTATTAATTACTGTTAATTATTCTACAACGGGCACTTCAAAGGTTAAGTATTGGTCGTCTCCATTATCATCTTCGCCTTGCCAAAATTTAAAAATATAGGAACCATTGCCTGTTACATTAAAGTTAAATGTGGCATTTGTTAGTTCGTCTTCTAAATCTTCACAATCACTTCTGTCAAAATCAGCAGCTATTATTGCCACCGTACGCTCATTGTTATCTTTACGATAATAAAAATCATTAAATACATGACAGGTAGACGGTCTTAAATATTTAACTACAATGGGGTAGGTTTCTCCCAAAGTAAACTCGTCTGGTATGTCAACACTTTCAACAGGCAAAATGTCGAAATTGTAATTAACATTATCATCATCATTGATGTCGCAGGACGCAAATAAAAGGAGCGTCAAACCCAAAAATACTAACTTTTTCATTTTTTTCAATTTTTCTTTTTAATACACGTTTTTTCTTTAAGATGCTTGTACTTAAGAAAGGTTGCGTATAAAAATAAAAAATCCCGAAAGCATCGGGATTTTTTATTTTTGGTTTGAAAAAATCAATCATCTCCGCCACCGTTGGCAGCTTTGGCAATGACCCTCACTTTGGCTTCCAGTTCTTCCATAAGTTCGGGGTTATCTTTTATAAGGGCTTTAACGGCGTCTCTACCTTGCCCAAGTTTGGTGTCTTCATAACTAAACCAAGACCCGCTTTTTTTAATGATTTCATTTTCAACGGCAATATCTAGTACTTCCCCAACTTTACTAACGCCTTCGCCGTACATGATATCAAATTCTGCCATTTTGAAAGGCGGCGCTACCTTGTTCTTAACCACTTTTACACGGGTTTTGTTACCTAAAACAGACCCGCTACTGTCTTTAATTTGGGTAGAACGGCGAATATCCAACCTAACAGAAGCATAAAACTTCAAGGCATTGCCACCTGTTGTGGTTTCTGGATTTCCGAACATAACCCCTATTTTTTCACGCAATTGGTTGATAAAAATCACGGTACAATTGGTTTTGCTGATAGAGCCTGTTAATTTCCTTAAAGCTTGTGACATCAAACGCGCGTGCAAGCCCATTTTGGAGTCGCCCATTTCGCCTTCAATTTCACTTTTGGGCGTTAACGCAGCTACAGAATCTATGACTACAATATCAATAGCGCCAGAACGGATTAAATTATCCGCAATTTCCAAGGCCTGTTCTCCATTATCTGGTTGCGAAATGATGAGGTTATCAATATCAACCCCTAATTTTTCGGCATAAAATCTATCAAAAGCATGCTCGGCATCAATAAAAGCGGCAATACCTCCTGCTTTTTGAGCTTCTGCAATAGCGTGTAATGTTAAGGTGGTTTTACCAGAAGATTCTGGACCATAAATTTCTATCACTCTTCCGCGTGGGTAGCCACCAACGCCCAAAGCAATATCCAATCCTAAAGAACCCGATGAAATAGCGTCCACATCTACCACAGCAGCATCGCTCATTTTCATGACGGTGCCTTTGCCGTAGGCTTTGTCCAATTTATCTAATGTAAGTTTTAATGCTTTTAATTTTGCTTCTTTTTCGCTGCTCATTTTTATTTGTTTTTTCTGAAGTAATGGACGCTAAATTACTATAACTTTTGGGATGATACAATAATACTTTTCAACATAGCATTTTTTAATTTAAGGTCATTTTTTTGAAGGCTAATGAATAACTTAAAGAAGTTGACGCAACCATTTAAAACATTTTGCATCTATGTAATAAACGCGGGAAAATTTTTGCTATGAAATATGCCCAAATTGAAATTTTAAGGGTAAAGCATGCGTGTTTTACCCAATTTTTTTTCAAGAACAAACTCTATTGATCCATTGGGTGTTTCAGTTCCTGTATTTAAACAGATATTGTCAAGCCGATGACGATTGACTCGAATTGTTTTTAAGTGATGTTTTAAGGTAATTTCTTTGACGAGTTAATCAGGAAAAGCACTTTCGCCCTCATGGAAGTGCTTTTTTTGTGCAATAAATTTTGGCATTGATGTACAAGTTGTACTTTTGCATTCTAAAATATTTCTTTAACCTTAAAAATTAGTATAGCATGCAACTGTACAATAAATTAAGTGCGAAAGAAAGGGCCGAATTAATTGACCAAGCAGGAAAAAGTCGATTAACGCTTTCTTTTTATCAGTACGCCAATATTGAAAACCCTCTAATTTTACGAGATTCCTTATTTTTAATCTGGGATGCCTTAGAGGTTTTGGGTAGAATTTATGTTGCCCACGAAGGCATCAACGCCCAATTGTCACTTCCGGCTGATCGTTTTAATGAGTTCAAAAACCATTTAGATGGCATCGATTTTTTAAAGGATATTCGTTTGAATATTGCTGTGGAGCAAGACAACAAATCGTTTTTAAAGCTGAAAGTAAAAGTTCGCGAAAAAATTGTTGCCGATGGTTTAAACGACACTACTTTTGATGTTACCAACAAAGGCATTCACGTAAGTGCCGAAGAGTTCAATTATCTTATTGAAGATGAAAATACCGTTTTGGTAGATATGCGCAACCACTACGAAAGTGAAATTGGTCATTTTAAAAATGCCGTCACGCCCGATGTGGATACGTTTAGAGAATCTTTGGATATTATTGAAGATGATTTAAAAACCCATAAAGAAGATAAAAAACTGGTTATGTATTGCACAGGCGGCATCCGTTGCGAAAAAGCTAGTGCCTATTTTAAACATAAAGGTTTTAAAAATGTGTTTCAGTTGGAAGGCGGTATCATTGAATATACTCGACAGATTAAAGAGCAAAACCTTGAAAATAAATTTTTAGGAAAGAATTTTGTTTTTGATGAACGTCGCGCCGAAAAAATAAGTGAAGATATTATTGCTTGCTGCCACCAATGTGGAAAACCAGCAGATATTCATACCAATTGCGCCAATGATGCGTGTCATTTATTGTTCATCCAATGTGATAATTGTAAAGCTGAAATGGATAATTGCTGCTCCACAACCTGCAAAGAAATACATGCTTTACCTTTTGAAGAACAAAAAGCCCTGAGAAAAGGCCAGGGCAATAGCAATGATATTTTCAAAAAGGGCCGCGCAGACCATTTGCCCTATAAAAAGGATTTAAGAAATATTTTCGAGAACTTTAAAAGTTGTGATTAAGGACGTTTTAAAATAATACCTTTAACATTTACTTTATAATCCGTAAACGTATTCCATGGGCCGTCTCCTAGCCATAAAAGGACTTTATAACCTTCGCCATCAACTACAATAGGACGAATGTTTTTGTAATTTGAATTTGATGTTATGGGATGCCATTTGATGGTACTTATGTCATCTTTATTTTTGATTTTGGCACTATATATTACGTGCTTTCCATCAAGATATTCGCCAGTTGAAGGGTTTACGTCTGTAGAAATATATACCATTCTTGGATCGGCAGGGTCAAAGGTCAATAAACCGGTATAGCTGCTTTCCCTTTCGTAAAGGCATTTACCAGCATAAGCAATTTCTCTATCTATCCACTTTTTTCCATCCCAAGAAGCTAAACAAAATCGGTGATCGTTATTTGTAAGGTAAAGCGTGTAACCAAATATGGGGTCTTTTTTTAGAGTCTTTTGCCATAACAGAGGTCCATGCACTGTTTTCAACACTTTCTCCGTGTTCTGCTTTACGTGTTTCTCCACTTCCTTGATATATTTTTTCAGATTCTGAAGGCGTTAAGGAACCATCTTTTAGATTCTTGATTTTAGTGCCGTCCACATTATAAAAACCACCTTTTTTAAAGTCAGCGTAATAAATACTATTGCCGTAGTTTCTTGGGTGAGCTTCTGTAAAAGAAACGCCAATAGTGTTAGAATCCCTTTGTAAATAGCGTGCATAAGGTCGGTTACGGCTGCCTAATCCATCAGAAATACAATGGGTTTCGTTGCCCCAAGTTTCGCCATGGTCTGATGAGGTTATAAATGCTGGATTAAAATGCGGACCATCCCGAAAGAAATTATATAACAGGGCTTCATTTTCCAAATAATAAAGATTCGTATAAGTGACCCCTTTGTTCATGGATTCGTACTCATGCACAAATTGTTTTTCTTTGCCCCAGTTCAAATAATCATTTGGTGATGATATGCGATAATAATGTATAGGTTCATTGGAATGCTTGGCATATACTGCTAAAATACTGCCGTCTGGTCGCACATAAAATGCAGGTACGTTATGGTCGTCTGCCTGAAAATTTTCATGGAGCACAACACTGCCTAAGTTTTTGTTGGATTTTAAGTCATACACACCCACATTAACGTCATCACTCTTGCCGCTTAGCCCCCAATAATTAATTTTTCGTTTTTTATAACCACTCTGGGATCTTGATACCAGCACCAACCACCATCTTCCATGAACGTGGTCAACTCCTGGCCTTCACTAAATCCAAAAACAATAAAAAAGATAATTGACAAATGTTTTTTCAGCATAACAAAAAAAATACAAGTGCTATTTTCCACCTAAAAGTTTATATACTTCAGAGCCTGCGGCCAAAAAGGCTCCAATGCCATATACTTCTGTGTAATTTGGAAAAGAATCTCCAGGAGCAGCACCAACAGGTTGTACATACCCTAGCATACCATCCTCAGTAACACAGCCTTCTAGTGTTTTCCAGGCTTTCATAATAACAGGTTCAAAAGTAGCGCGGTTCAGTAACCCTTGATTAACGCCCCATGCCAAACCATAAGTAAAAAATGAGGTGCCGCTGGTTTCTTTAATAGGGTAGCCTGTATCGCCGCCTAATAATCCCATGGACCAAGTGCCATCTTTACGTTGTATGTCTTTTAGCTTGTGGGCCATTTGTTTGAATAAATCGATATAGAACGGTTTGCCTTCCCAATCATTAGGCAAATCAGGAATCATAAGTGCCAAACCACCAAAAACCCAGCCGTTTCCACGAGCCCAGAAAATAGGCTCTCCATTGGCTTCTTTTTGAGTGAAATAACTTGAATCCCGCCAAAAAAGCTGCGCCTCTTTGTTCCATAATAAATTGTAAGTGGCGCGGTATTCTTGATCCATAAATTCTAAATAACGCTTATCTCCCGTAATTTTTGCCAATCTTGCCCAAACGGGTGGCGCCATAAAAAGGGCGTCGCACCAACCCCAAAGGGTGCGCGCATCTTCGCCAGCATCCCATACCAAGGAACCTGTTTTGGGATTTTCCAAAATCCAATCAAAGGCTTTTTGGGTAGGCTTTATCATTTTTTGTTCTCCAAATTGGCGGTATAAATTCAGGTAGAACTGACCTACCGCATGATCATCGGCATGATACGGTCTTTTGTGCAATTTCCAGTCATTGCGTTCCCCTATGGTTTTTAACCAATCGGTGTATTTTGTGTCTTCAGCAATTTTACTCCACTCATACATACCCGCATACAAAGCGGCACATTGCCATTCTAGGTCATTATATTTGTTTCTGTTTTGCCAACTTTTTCTAATTGTAGGAAGTGCACGGTAGGTTCCCATATCTTCAAAAGTGCTGATTTGCCAATCGGCCACTTTCTTAGTAATGGCTTTGACATCTTTAGCAGACGTGCTGTTGTTGCCAACAGTTTGTTTTGTTCCAGAACAACTTGAAAGTAGTAAAAACATAGAAAACAAGAGCGAAAACGAGAAAGAAAGTTTGTTTTTCATAGGGTAAGTTAGGTTTGTTTTTAATAAAATACAACCGATTGTATTTTACCAAAAATAAAAGAATAAAATGAAATTACAAGCAAACTGTTTTGTTTATGATAAATATGTGAATTTTAATTGTTCTTACTAGGAAAGAAAAAAAGTAAAGATAAGTTCTTTAGAATAATCTTATATTTACATCGAAAAGCATTGTTGTGAAAAAAAAAATCAAAACAATACTTTAAAAACCATCATGTTCATGCTTTTGCCGAACGCTTTTTCTGCAAAAGGGAGATTCAACATATTTTTTAACCATCTTTCAATAAAATTTCGGTTTTAATTGAAATCAATATATACACTATATGGCTTGTGCAAGTTGCTCAACAAAAGACGGTCAACCAAAAGGCTGCAAAAATAACGGTACCTGTGGTACAGATAGTTGCAATAAGCTAACCGTTTTTGATTGGTTAGCAAATATGTCGCTGCCCAACGGCGAGAAACCTTTTGATTGGGTGGAAGTACGCTATAAAAATGGAAGAAAGGAATACTACAAAAACCTTGAAAACCTAACTTTAAGTATTGGCGATATTGTAGCCACCCAAGCACCATCGGGCCATGATATAGGTATGGTAACCCTTACAGGGGAGTTGGTGCGTGTTCAAATGAAACGCAAAAATATTTCTGAAAATCCAGAGGAAATATTCAAAATTTATAGAAAAGCCAGCCAACGGGATATTGATGTTTGGAGCGAAGCACGCGATAAGGAAGAACCTATGAAAGTAAAAGCCCGCCAGTTTGCTATCGATTTGAGACTTCAAATGAAAATTTCGGATATTGAATTTCAAGGCGATGCCAGTAAGGCCACGTTTTATTATACGGCCGAAGAACGTGTGGATTTTCGTGAACTCATCAAAGTATTCGCACGTGAGTTCAGAACCCGTATTGAAATGAAACAAGTTGGCTTTCGTCAAGAAGCATCCAGACTTGGTGGTATTGGGTCTTGTGGACGTGAATTGTGCTGCTCAACTTGGTTAACAGATTTTCGTTCTGTAAGCACTTCAGCGGCACGTTATCAACAATTATCATTAAACCCTCAAAAATTGGCGGGACAATGTGGTAAATTAAAATGTTGTTTGAATTACGAGCTGGATAGTTATTTGGATGCTTTAAAAAGTTTCCCAAAAACAGACATTAAATTAAAAACCGAAAAAGGGATAGCAGTTTGTCAAAAGACAGATATTTTTAAAGGTCACATGTGGTATGCCTACGAAGGCGAATGGATGAATTGGCATAAGATAACGACTGAGCAAGCTAATGAAATCATCAGTCTAAATAAGAAAAACGAAAAAGTTACCAGTCTAGAAGAATATGCCTCAGATCTTATTGAGAATACTAAAACAGAGTTTGAAAACGTTGTTGGTCAAGATAGTTTAACACGCTTTGATAGTCCAAAACGCAATAGCAAACGTAAAAAGAGTAGAAGTAAAGGGAAACCAGGCAATAATAATGCGGTGCAAAACACCAATAAACAAAAGCAGAATAACCCTAAACAGAACAACTCCAATCAGAACAAGCGCAAGAAAAATAACAGAAGAAAACCTCAAAACAGTAAAAACAATGCTGAAAAATAAATGGCTGTTATTTTTTTTAGTGTCTTTTTATGTATTGGTATCGTGCGATTCCAATCAAGTGTATGATGTTTATAAACCGGTTCCAAACCAATGGCATAAAGATTCTGTGGTAACTTTTAACGTCACGCCACCAGATTCTATAAACGCCTATAATTTGTTCGTGAACTTAAGAAACACGAATGATTATAAGTTCAGCAACCTGTTTCTAATAGTTGAAATGGTATTCCCTCACGGAAAAACAGTCACAGATACTTTGGAATACCGCATGGCAGACCCATCAGGAAAACTGTTAGGCACCGGATTGACCGATGTAAAGGAAAACAAACTTTGGTACAAAGACCAAGTGATTTTTAATGAAACCGGCACTTATAAAGTGAACATTCAACACGCCATGAGAGAAAACGGCAAGGTAAATGGTGTTGTAGAACTTGAAGGCATTACAGACGTGGGCTTTAGAATTGAAAACCCTATACTAAAATAACACACTATAACTTTAAATACTTAAGCATTTAAAACTTAAGACACTTAAAATATGGCAACAAAAAAACAGACCTCAGAGCCTCAAAATTTTTCAAAGTACATCCGTTGGTTTTGGATGCTTTTTTTAGGAGGTATTCTTTTCATTGCACTTATATTTTTATTGGCGTCTTGGGGTGTTTTTGGGGAGATGCCGGACCATACGGTTTTGGAAAATCCTAAAACCAATCTGGCTTCAGAAATTATTTCTTCGGATGGAAAAACCTTAGGGAAGTTTTATTTTAATGATAACCGTACCCCAGTAAGTTATGATGAATTGCCACAGAATTTAATAGACGCATTAATAGCTACTGAAGATGCCCGTTTTAATGAGCATTCAGGCATCGATGCTCGGGGAACCTTGAGAGCTGCCATTAAATTAGGTAGTGGCGGAGGGGCAAGTACCATTTCCCAACAACTGGCAAAACAATTATTTCACGGCGAAGGATCTACTAATATTATAGAGCGCATTTTACAAAAGTTTAAAGAATGGATCATTGCCATTCGATTGGAACGTCAATACACCAAAGAGGAAATCATTGCACAATACTTTAATATTTATGATTTTTTAAATAATGCAGACGGTATTAGAAGTGCTTCTAGAATATATTTTGGAAAAGAGCCTAAAGATTTAGAGTTGAAAGAAGCCGCCATGTTGGTTGGCATGTTCAAGAATTCATCTTTATTCAATCCAAGAGTAAGAGCCGAACTTACATGGGAAAGACGTAATGTTGTTTTGGCTCAAATGGAAAAATACGGTTTCATCAATGAAACCGTAAAAGATTCGTTGCAAAAAACAGATTTGGATTTGAATTATTCCCCGGAATCACATCGCGAAGGTATTGCCACATATTTTAGAGGCTATTTAGATGGTTTTATGAAAGATTGGATTAAAAACAATCCTAAACCAGACGGTACAAAGTATAATTTATACAACGATGGCTTAAAAATCTATACCACTATAGATTCCAGAATGCAGCAATATGCCGAAGATGCGGTACGGAAGCACATGTCTAGGCTCCAAAAAGAATTTTTTCATCAAAACACGCCCGATAGAAACCCAACCGCACCTTTTTTGGATTTGACCAAAGGTGCTATAGATACATTGTTATGGCGTTCTATGCGTCAGTCAGAACGTTGGAGACATATGAAATATGATTTAAAGATATCAAACGATGTTATTGAAAAATCCTTTCATAAACCAACGCAAATGACTGTTTTTACATGGAAAGATGGCAAACCTTCTGAAATTGATACCATCATGAAACCCATAGATTCCATGCGGTATTACAAATCGTTTTTACGCACAGGCATGATGTCCATGGACCCCACAACAGGCCATGTAAAAGCCTGGGTGGGTGGCATGAATTACAGGCATTTTCAATATGATATGGTAAAACAAGGGAGACGCCAAGTAGGTTCTACCTTTAAGCCGTTTGTTTATGCCACGGCCATTGATCAATTGCATTTATCGCCTTGTGATGTTTTCCCAGATACGCCTTTTTGTATTGAAAAAAACAAATATGGAAACCCGGAAGATTGGTGCCCTAAAAATTCAGGTGGCGATAATGATTATGGAGGCATAAGAACCTTAAAAAATGCCTTGGCAAATTCTGTAAACACTGTTACCGCTAGGTTAATGGATAAAGTGGGGCCGCAAACCGTTATAGATTTAGTTAAAAAACTAGGTGTTGAGTCCGATGTTCCTGCGGTACCCTCCATTGCTTTGGGCACAGCAGATTTAAGCGTTTATGAAATGGTTGGCGCCTATGCCACTTTTGCCAATAAGGGTGTTTATACAAAACCCGTTATGGTAACCAGTATTATGGATAAAAATAATACGGTATTATATCAATTCACACCCGAAGCCCGTGATGTATTAAGTGATGAAACGGCTTATGTTACGGTCAAGCTTTTGGAAGGTGTGACCCAAGGCGGTTCGGGTACACGTTTAAGAGGAAAAGGTGCGGATGCTTATCGGGCAGATTACAGGGAAATCATCACAGGTTATCCTTATGAATTTACAAACCCTATAGCAGGAAAAACAGGAACAACCCAAAACCAAAGTGATGGCTGGTTTATGGGCATGGTGCCTAATTTAGTTACGGGCGTTTGGGTTGGTGGTGAAGACCGCTCGGTTCATTTTAAAACCATTACTTATGGGCAAGGAGCATCTATGGCATTGCCTATTTGGGGCGTATACATGAAAAGTTGTTATGCCGATAAAGAATTGAATATTTCCACTGGAGATTTCGAAGCACCTACCAATCTTTCAATAAACGTGGACTGCTCGCAGGCTGGGTCTAGTACCTTAACAGATGATGATCCTGATACACCTGATGATTTAAATGGATTTTAAAATTTAAGCCATTCTTTTTAGAGTGGCTTTTTTATTTTATCTGTTTAAATTTATTCCTTTTTCAACGGTCAGATAGAATGTCCTTTTTAAATATTTTGGTTGGGTTGTTAAATTTGTTAATAGACATTTCGTATTTTTAAAGGGCAAAATTTAATGCCCATGATCAATAAAAAAGTAGACAACGTGCAAGAAGCATTACAAGGGGTCACAGATAATATGACCTTTATGCTAGGTGGGTTTGGCCTTAGTGGCATTCCTGAAAATGCTATTTCAGAATTAATGAGGCTTCAGGTAAAAGAGTTGACTTGTATATCTAACAATGCTGGTGTGGATGATTTTGGTTTGGGTTTGCTGCTTCAAAAACATCAAATTAAAAAAATGATAGCCTCGTATGTGGGTGAAAATGATGAATTTGAATGCCAAATGCTTTCAGGCGAATTGGATGTGGAATTAATCCCTCAAGGTACTTTAGCAGAACGATGTAGAGCAGCCCAAGCTGGATTTCCAGCTGTCTATACACCCGCAGGTTACGGAACTGAAGTGGCCGAAGGCAAAGAAACCCGAGAGTTTGATGGTAAAATGTATGTTTTGGAACACGCTTTTAAAGCCGATTTTGCCTTTGTAAAAGCATGGAGAGGTGATGCTGCTGGTAATTTGATTTTTAAAGGAACGGCAAGGAACTTTAACCCGGTGATGTGCGGTGCCGCCAAAATAACCGTTGCTGAGGTTGAAGAATTAGTGCCTTTAGGAACTTTAGACCCCAATCAAATCCATATACCAGGGGTTTTTGTGCAACGTATTTTTCAAGGTGCTGTTTATGAAAAACGCATAGAACAGCGGACTGTACGTCCTAAAAATTAAGTAAGCTTGTCATTCCTGCGAAATCGAAGATTCACGAATACAATAGTATAAAATGTAAATCAATGAGTAATGCAGGAATCCAATTTATAAATCAAGTTTCAATTAAAAAGACTCCTGCCTTGCAGGAATGACAAAGATAAAATGTTAAACAAAACAGACATCGCAAAGCGAATCGCCCAAGAAGTAAAAAATGGCTATTATGTCAATCTAGGCATAGGCATTCCAACCTTGGTTGCCAATTATGTTCGAGATGATATTGAAGTGGAATTTCAAAGTGAAAATGGTGTGTTGGGTATGGGACCTTTCCCGTTTGAAGGCGAAGAAGATGCTGATGTCATCAACGCCGGAAAACAAACCATTACAACGTTGCCTGGAGCTAGTTTTTTTGATTCCGCTTTAAGCTTTTCCATGATTCGTGGTAAACATGTGGATTTAACTATCTTGGGAGCTATGGAAGTGGCTGAAAACGGCGATATTGCCAATTGGAAAATCCCCGGAAAAATGGTTAAAGGGATGGGAGGTGCCATGGATTTGGTAGCAAGTGCAGAAAATATTATTGTAGCCATGATGCATACCAACAGAGCGGGGGAATCTAAATTATTAAAAAGATGTTCTTTACCACTTACAGGCGTTGGTTGTGTTAAAAAAATAGTAACAAATCTTGGAGTTCTTGAAGTGACCGACAGAGGTTTTAAACTTTTAGAACGTGCGCCGGGCGTATCTGTGGAAGCCATTCAAAACGCGACAGAAGGGACTTTAATTGTTGATGGGAAGATTCCAGAAATGCGTTTATAGAAAACTGTAAATTGCGACTAAATCGATGAAGTGTTAAATTAAAATGCATTTCATCGATTTTTTATGTTTTTAATCTGATAAATTGAAAAAAATGTTTCATCTTAGCAGTCCCCAAATTAACCAAATAAAGTATAACAAGATTCCCAAATCTGCCTTAAACTTAACGCTTATGAATTTTGCAACAAATCTACCTGAACAACCTACTATGAAAGACAGCAAATTCCGTGAGACACTTCAAGAGAATTTGAAATTTTTTAAGAGTTTGGTGTATTTAACAAAAAAAATATTCATGCTATAATCCTCCCAAATTATAACATGTTATTTTAGTTATACTGTCCCGAAACCTGACAAGTTTCGGGACAGTATTTTTTATATCATTTATAGTCCTTTCGGAATGGCATCAATTAATTTTTTTGTGTAGTCTTTTGTCGGATGATTATAAATCACATCGGCATCATCCAACTCCTCAATTTTGCCTTGATTCATGACCAACAATTGGTCAGACATGTATTTTACCACCGCCAAATCGTGTGAAATAAAAATATAGGTAAATCCAAAGGTTTCTTTAAGTTCGTTTAATAAGTTTAAAACTTGTGCTTGCACCGAAATATCCAAAGCCGAAACTGATTCATCACAAACAATCAATTTGGGCTGCAAGGCAATGGTTCTGGCAATACCGATACGCTGTCGTTGTCCACCTGAAAATTCATGAGGGTAGCGGTTAAAATAATCTTCAGATAGCCCTACCCGATTTAAAATAGCCATAGCTTTTTCTTTTCGCTCGGTATCAGAATTGTAAAGTTTATGCACTTTCATCGGTTCCATAATGGCTTCGCCCACGGGAATTCTTGGATTTAATGATGAATACGGATCTTGAAAAATAATTTGAATTTCTTTTCTGAGTTTTTTTATTTCGGAATTGGGGAGTTTTGTAATATCCGTTCTTTTATATAAAATTTGGCCTGCAGTAGCTTTATCCAATTGCAGAATGGCGTTTCCCAAAGTAGATTTACCGCAGCCCGATTCGCCTACCAAGCCTAAAGTTTCGCCTTCGTACAATTTAAAACTTACTTGGTTTACGGCTTTAAAAGAACTCGGTTTTGTAAACCAACCTGATTTTGAAAGGTATTCTTTTTCAACATTAATAACTTCCAACAATGGCGGCTTATTATATAATGTTTCGTGGTTTTTTTTACGTTGTTCTGATGTAATGATTTCATTTGAAATAGTCCCGTTCAAAAAATCTTGAATGGTTGGCAAGGTTTTTAAACGGGTATCCAAAGACGGTCGCGAATTTATCAAAGCTTTGGTGTAATTGTGTTGTGGGTTTTTAAAAATATCAGCAACCAAACCTTGTTCCACAATATTGCCTTTATACATGACCAAAACCCTGTCAGCAATTTCGGAAATCAAAGCCAAATCGTGGGTAATAAAAATGATACTCATTTTGGTCTTTACTTGTAAGGCTTTTAATAGGCTGATAATGTCTTTTTGAACGGTTACATCAAGAGCTGTTGTAGGTTCGTCCGCAATTAAAATATCGGGTTTGCAAGCAATCGCCATGGCAATCATTACGCGTTGTTTTTGGCCTCCAGAAATTTCATGCGGATAGGCATTATAAACTCGATGAGTATCGGGGAGTTTCACTTTTTCAAAGAGTGAAATGGTTTCAGTTTTAGCTTTTTGTTTTGAAAGATTGGTGTGTTGCAATAGTATTTCATGAACTTGCTCCCCACAGGTCATTGATGGGTTTAAAGAACTCATAGGTTCTTGGAAAATCATAGCTATTTTTTTCCCCCGTATGTGTTGAAATAATTTTGGTGAGAGGGTGGTTAAATCTTTATTATTATAAATAATACTGCCAGAATTAATTTTTGATATTTTTTTTGGAAGCAATCCTAAAATGGCTAAAGAAGATACCGATTTTCCTGAACCAGATTCCCCTACGATTCCTAAAATTTCATTTGGTTTTAATTGATACGAAATATTGTGAATGACTTCATTATTTCCAAATGAAATAGAAAGATTTTCAATGTTTAAAATGGGGGTGTCTTGCATGTTATATGTGGATAATCTCGTCGTCAGTTAAAATGTCATCGCCTCGTAATCTTAAGAATATTTGTGCCACGGCAATGGTATCTTTTTCGCAATAGGTTACAATACGGTCAATTTCGTTTTCTTCGTAATAAACACGATAGACCTCGCTGCCATCAATATCATCTTTTGGCGAGGGGATGCCCAAAACGTGGGTCAGTAGTTTTAAAGAGGTATAGCTTTTATAATCGCCAAATTTCCAGAGTTCCAGAGTATCCAAATGTGGGACTTCCCAAGGTTTTTTGCCGAAAAGATTGAGTTTGTGCGGCAATTCTATATTATGTATAATCATGCGCCGTGCAATGTATGGAAAGTCAAATTCTTTACCATTATGGGCGCAAAGTAAATGTTTGGTTTGGCTGAAATGCGATATCAATAAATTTTTAAAATCTTTTAAAATTTTGATTTCATCGCCATGGAATGAGGTGGTTCTAAACGTTCTTAAATCATTTAGAATATTAAAATAACCTACCGAAATGCAAACAATTTTACCAAATTCTGCCCAAATGCCTGCGCGGTCGTAAAATTCTTCAGCCGTAAAATCTTCTTTACGTTGGTATTTTGATTTGTGTTCCCAAAGCGCTTGTTTGGTATCGTCTAAATCAGAAAAATGCTGTACTTCTGGAACGGTTTCAATGTCCAGAAATAATATATTTTCGAGGTTGAGTTTACTTATCATTTTCTAGCATTTTATAAGCTTCTTCAATATAAACCGAAATATCCTCAGTAAATTGGCCAACACCTTCATCGGGTGATTTTCTATGACCCAAACGCACAATAATTACATTATCATTAGGCTCCACAATCACATACTGCCCTAAATGCCCGCGCATCATAAAAAAATGCTTGTCGCCCATTGTTTTCAGCCACCAGCCGTAGCCGTATTGCGGACTTTCCTTAAACCGTGGGGTAATGGATGTTGCCACAAAAGCAGAACCCAATAGTTGTTTTCCGTGCCATTTGCCGTGGTCTTTATAAAGTTTTCCGAAACGGGCAAAATCTTTGGCATTGCTGGAAATGCAGCAAAAGGCTTTTGCCAATCGGTTTTCGTCATCATCGAGTTCCCAAAGGGCATTTTCTGTTGCGCCCATGGGTTTCCAGAAGCTTTCAGAAAGGTAATTTGCCAATGATTTTCCAGTTGCTTTTTGGATAATCATGCCTAGTAATTGGGTGTTTCCACTTAAATATTCAAAGGCCTTGCCTGGTGTTTTTATTATCTTTTGGTTCAGCATAATTTCGGCTAAATTATCATCATAATTGGCGCGAGCAGTTATAGAGAATGGGCCTGTATAATCTTCCACCCAATCCAATCCAGAGGCCATAGAGGCTAAATCGCCAACAGTGGTTTTGGTATTGGCATACTCTGGATAAAAATCACTAATGGGCTGGTCCAGACTTTTAATATGGCCGTCCATAATGGCTTTTCCTAACAATGAGGTCACCATGCTTTTTGCCATGGAAAACGAATTGGTTTTAGAAGTTTCATTAAAACCATCGTAATAATTTTCAAACCAAACACTATCATTTTTTATGATAACATACGCTATGGTGCCCCAATCTTTATTGACTTTAGCCAGTTTTTCGGTTTCTTTTACGGTATTGTAATTTTTATGTTCTGGCCAATAATCTGGCTGATGACTTTTTTTAATGGTATCATTTTCAAAATAGGGATAATCATCTATAAATGCGGTTTTATGTCCTGTAAAATAAACGACGCGAACGCCTTTTAAAATATAACCATAATCAAAAATATAAAGCAATAAGATTATGACCCCAATGATAATGGCCAACCATTTAAAAAGTTTTTTGAGGAATTTCATTACAATGTGTTTAGTTGAATTAAATATAGGAAAATATTCTGTAATAGTATTAAAACAAAGATTGCTGTTTATAGGGGCTTTCATGTTCCAGCAACCATTTTTTGCGGTGTAATCCGCCTGCGTATCCTGTTAAACTACCATTACTTCCAATCACGCGGTGGCATGGTACTACAATCCAAATCGGGTTTTTACCATTGGCATTGGCAACGGCTCGAATGGCTTTTACATCGCCTAATTGTTTGGATAGTTCTAAATAAGATAAGGTTTTTCCAAACGGAATCTGTTCCAACTGTTTCCAGACTTTTTTCTGAAAATCGGTGCCTTCTGGATTTAATTTTAAGTTGAAATTTTTGCGTGAGCCTTCAAAATATTCGTTGAGCTGCATAACACAATCCTCTAATTCTAAAGGAATGATATCGGTTAGTTTTTCTTTGGTATTTAGTACCGTAATATTTGAAATACCATTATCATCTCCAATAATTTTTGTAAACCCCAATGGTGATTTGATGATGCAGGTTTCCATTACTCTAAGGGGTTTTTATCATCAAAAATACCCAGTTTTTTGGCTCGGGATTCCCAACTTTTTCTGGCCAAAAGCTGAAGGTCTGAAACGTTGTCGCTTTCATCCATAATTTCCAGGCCCAATAGCGTTTCAATAACGTCTTCCATAGTAACCAATCCACTAACAGAACCATATTCATCTACCACCAAGGCCATGTGGTTTCTGCTATCAATCAGTTTTTCAAAAAGGGTGGGTATGGGAAGGTTTCTATCAATAACAATGATATTCCGTTTAATTTCAGATAATTTTTTTAAGCCATTATCGAGTGCCATTTCTTTAAAAACCTCATCTTTTAAAACGAGCCCTTTTATATTATCAGCATCATTGCTGTAAATGGGTATTCTAGAAAACCGTAGGTTTATATTTCTTTTGAAAAAATCTTCAACACTAGTGGTTTCATCCACCGTTTTCATAACGGTTCGTGGTGTCATCACATCTTTTGCAAACACCTCTTTAAAGGTTAACAGATTTTTGATGACCTTGCTTTCATTTTCTTGAAACACGCCTTCTTCTTTTGCCTGATCGGCCATCATCATAAAGCTTTCTCGATTCAAAACGCTGCCATGGCCTTTGCCGCCAATTAATTTGGTGGTTAATTGCAGTAGCCATAAAATACCTGTCCATTTCAACGGAAAAATTAAAACGGTCAATGCTTTTGATGTGAAGTTTGCCAAGTTTTTCCAATAGGTCGCTCCAATGGTTTTTGGGATGATTTCTGAAGCTACCAAAATTAAAAAAGTCATAAGGGCCGACACAATGCCAACGGTATTAATGCCCCAAAGTTCTATTTTATAAGGTAATTTTTCAGCTTCAATACCCACCATCATGGCGCCTAAAGTGTGGGCGATGGTATTTAATGTTAAAATGGCAATGAGCGGTTGGTCCACATCTTTTTTCAAATTTTCTAAAGTAAGCGCATAATCTTTGCCTTCTTGTTTTTTAATGCTTATAAATGTGGGGGTGATGCTTAATAAAACGGCTTCGAGTATGGAACATAAAAAGGAAAAGAATATAGAAATGGTTGCCCAAAAAATTAATGCGCTCATAAAATGGTTTTCGTTTTTTACGAAGTTACAAAATCAAATGTATCCGCTATTCTATTTGGTTTGTAATTAATCTTTATTTTTATACACCGAGAAAAAATGAATGATTTGACAAAAAAGATTTACTACTTAGCATTTGTTATGTGCTTTTTGATTGCAAATAACAGATTGCAAGCTCAAGAAAACAGTTCAAACCCCGCCGAAGCAAAAACCCGTTCTGTGTATGCCGAGAAGATATATCTTCAATTAAACAATACTGTTTTTACTACCGATAAAACTATTTGGTTTAAGGCGATTGTAACCAATGCGTTTAACCTGCCGACCCAATTAAGTGGCATTTTGTATGTGGAACTTATCGATTTTGATAAAAATATCCTAAACACAAAAAAGCTAAAACTGGAAAATGGCATCGCTGATGGTTTTTTTCAGTTGAGCGAATCGTATCCGTCAGGGCGTTATTTGGTGCGGGCTTACACGGCATGGGACCGTAATTTTGGACAGGATTTTATTTTTGAGCAATACATTGATCTCTTTTCTTTGGAAACCATCAATGAAGAAGACATTATTGGAAACATCACACTTACCAAAACAGGTGCAGACCAATATAAACTATCTGCAACCATAGTGCCTCAAGGGATAAAAGACGATTATAATAAAGATCTAACAGTATATATCCAGTCTGCTGATGTATTGGATTCCATAGAAGTAAAAAGAAAAAATAAAGAATATATTTTGGAATACGCCTTGCCAAAAGATGCGGTTACGGTAAAGCTTAAGGTAAAGTTGGAAGACACCAAATTGAAGAACAACAAGGTTAAGCAAGAAAGCACCTATTCTAAAACCATTGCGGTCAATAAAGATTTTTTGGATGTGCAATTTTTTCCGGAAGGCGGAAAAATGATTGATGGATTAACAAGTAAAGTAGCTTATAAATCCATTAATTACAAAGGTTTGGGGGCACCTATTAGTGGCGATATTGTTGATGAAACCGATAGTGTTATCAGGTCGTTTACAACCAACCGATTGGGGATGGGTTTTACCTTTTTAAAACCTAGTAAGAACAAATCGTATTATGGCAGAATTGTAAGTGACAAAGGTATTATTTACAAATACCCATTGCCAAAAGTAGAAGCTTTAGGCTATGTGTTGAGCACCATGGAAATTAAAGATTATTTGAATGTAAAAATAGCATCCAATATTAAAAATACAGACAGTCTTTATTTTCAAGTGAAAAGCCGTGGGGTACTGATACAAGAGCATAAATTTAAAATAAAAAATGGTATGTATGAAGCCTTGGTTAAAAAGGCTTTATTGCCTAATGGTATTATAAATATCACTTTGTTCCATCAGAATGGTAACCCTATTTGCGAGCGCTTATTTTTTAATTTCAATGAAGTAGAAGCATTGAATATAATAGCAGAAACAGATAAAAATTCGTATACCCAACGCGATAAAACAGCGTTGCATGTTCTAGCTTCTAATGCTGATGGTAAACTTGTTGAAGCAAACCTTTCCGCTTTGGTCATTGATAAAAACCAAAGGGGTCTTTCTCGAAAATCACAACCAAATATTTTGTCCTATTTTCTGTTGCACTCCGAATTGAAAGGTTTTATAGAAGATGCCAATGCTTATTTTGAGGACGATAATATGTTTAGAAAGCGTGATCTGGAAGCCCTCATGTTAACCCAAGGTTGGCGTAATTATGTGTTTAATAAAACAGATACTGATTACGATTTTAAGATAAAACCAGAAACCGATTTGTGGGTGTCTGGAAAAGTAGGCTCTATATTCAATAAAAATAAAATTCCCAACAAAGACGTTGATTTAACCATGCTTACCTTTGGGAAACCGCAGGGCATTTACACACAAAAAATTGATAGTTTGGGACGTTTTGCATTTAATTTGAACAATCAGTATGTGGATAAACTCAACATTGTCATTCAATCGACCAATAAAAACGGCAACGCAAAAGAGTATCACATTGAGTTGGATAAATCCTTGGCGCCGCCCAAAATTATTTATGAGGAAAAGGAGACAATTACATTGGCCGATACCATTTTGAAACCTTTCTTAGAAAAAAGTAAAAAACAGAACGAGCAACAAAACGCCTTTAAATTATCAAGTAACACCATCGAGTTGAATACGGTGGAATTAACAGGTTATAATCTCACTCCCGAGCGTGAAAAAATGTTTAAACTTCATGGTGCGCCCGATGTGGTTATAAATACAGAAGACCTTGAAAAAGAAGAAGAAAAGTGGATGTATGGTTTGTATAGTGTGTTGAAATTTAGATTTCCTGATGATATTAATATTGTAAAAGGTAATGAATCACAATATTTACGATTTAATGCGGATGATCCCATTGCTGATGAAAATACGGCTGTTTTTGATTTAGCTCAGGTTTATGGTACTGATTTTACCTATATTTTTATTGACAATCAATTGGTTGAAGGTTACAACTATCCTTTGTTACCAAATTTACCTGTGGATGGTATAAAAAGTTTTGAAATTTTAAAAAATCCAAAAGGAAATCTTGGACATTATTACACCGAGGTTTTTCCTTATGCATCATTTCCCCCTGCCTTATTAACATATGGTATAGTTAGTATTTATACGTACTCAGGCAAAGGTCTTTTTGGTATCACACCTGCTAAAGGTATTTTTAAAGGTGCTATTTCTGGTTTTTCAACAAAAAGAGAATTTTACGCCCCTAAATATGATAATTTACAAGATGAGGATTGGAATTTGCCAGATGATCGTTCCACCATCTATTGGTCGCCATCAATAACAACCAACACAGAAGGGCAAACAAAAATTGAATTTTACAACGGGGATAATGTTGGCGATATGCTTGTTGTTATTGAAGCCATAACCCCCGATGGGGAAATAGGTTATTATGAAACCACTTATACTGTGCAGGAAAAGATTGAGAAATAATCTACGAAATCAATTTAACCACATCTTTAGCGAAATAGCTTGCAATCACATCGGCTCCTGCACGTTTTATGGCAGTCACTTGTTCCATCATAACGGCGTCGTGGTCCAGCCAGCCTTTTTTGGCAGCCGCTTTTAGCATGGCATATTCGCCAGACACTTGATAGACGGCAACAGGCACATCAACTGCATTTTTTATCTCTCGCACAATATCCAAATAGCATAACCCAGGTTTTACCATCACGATGTCGGCACCTTCATCAATATCCATTTCAGTTTCTTTAATGGCTTCAAAACGGTTGGCGTAATCCATTTGATAGGTTTTTTTATCTTTCGGAATGTCAATCATATCAACAGGGGCAGAATCCAACGCATCGCGGAACGGCCCGTAAAAAGCCGAGGCATATTTAGCTGAATAACTCATAATGCCTGTATTGATAAAACCTTCATCTTCCAAGGCTTCACGAATGCTTAAAATACGACCATCCATCATATCGCTTGGTGCTACAAAATTGGCACCTGCCTTGGCGTGCGATACGCTCATTTCTGCTAAAAAATGAGCCGTTTCATCATTTAAAATTTGGCCGTTTTCAATAATACCATCATGTCCGTACACAGAATAAGGATCCAAGGCCACATCGGTCATCACCAACATATCTGGACATACATTTTTTACGGTTTTAATGGCACGTTGCATCAATCCGTTTGGGTTTAAGGCTTCCGTACCTTTGTTGTCTTTTAAGTTATCGGGCACTTTTGCAAACAATAAAACCGATTTTAAACCAAGTTTCCAAAGTTCTTTTACTTCGTTTTCAAGCAAATCCAAACTGTAACGAAAGTAGTTTGGCATCGATGGAATTTCATCTTTTACGCCTTTGCCTTCCACCACAAAAAGTGGGACTAAAAAATCGTTTGGTGTGATGATGGTTTCACGAACTAATGAGCGAATGGCTTCGTTGGTTCGTAATCTTCGGTTTCTTCTTAGTGGGTACATGTTAGCCCCCTAACCCCCAAAGGGGGAATTCCTATTAGGGGTAAATAGGGTTTTAAAGCCTCCTAGCCCCCAAAAGGGGAATAGAAAGGCGGTTAATATTATTTGTTTATATACTTTTCAGGTTTCAGTTACATTCGATTTTCCCTTTGGGGGCTAGGGGCTTACCCATTCCTTTGGATTCTTTAATACATTCAAAAGTTTTTCTTCCTCACTTCCAGCTTCTGGATGATAGTCATAAACCCACTGTACATGTGGCGGCAAACTCATTAAAATACTTTCGATGCGTCCGTTGGTTTTCAAGCCAAAAAGTGTGCCTTTATCGTGCACTAGATTGAATTCTACATAGCGTCCACGACGGATTTCTTGCCAAGTGCGTTGTGTTTCAGTATAAGGTAAATTTTTTCGTTTTTCAATTATAGGCACGTAAGCTTCCAAGAAACTATTGCCAACTTCGGTTACAAAATTGTACCAGTTTTCCATAGTCATATTATCGGCAGCTTTGCAATAATCAAAAAATAAGCCACCAATACCTCTGCCTTCTTCACGATGGGCGTTATAAAAATACTCGTCACAGCGTTTTTTATAATTTGGATAAAATTCTAGATTATGCTTATCGCAAGCCGTTTTACAGGTTTGGTGAAAGTGTTTAGCATCTTCTTCAAACAAATAATAAGGCGTTAAATCTTGTCCGCCCCCAAACCAGCTATCAATTATTTTTCCAGATTCATCATACATTTCAAAATAGCGCCAATTGGCATGAACGGTTGGCACCATCGGGTTTTTAGGATGTAACACCAAACTCAATCCGCAGGCAAAAAAATCAACCTCGCCTACATTAAAATACGTTTGCATGGATTTTGGTAATTTGCCATGAACCCCAGAAATATTAACCCCGCCTTTTTCAAACACCTTGCCGTTTTCAATCACGCGGGTTCGTCCGCCACCGCCTTCTGGGCGTTCCCAAATGTCTTCTTGAAATGTGGATTTGCCATCAACAGCTTCCAATTTTGATGTTATGCTGTCTTGAAGATTTTGTATGTATTGGTAGAATGTGTCTTTCATTATTATTTTTTAAAGCGTAGAATAATATAGCCTATTATTGCTGCAATAATAGAACCTATTAAAATACCGATTTTTGCAGAATCAATATATTTTGGAGTATCAGCAAAAGCCAAACTCGCAATAAAAATAGCCATAGTAAACCCTATGCCTGCCAAAAACGATACGCCAATAATTTGTTGATTACTAATGTCTTCTGGGACTTCAATGAGTTTTAATTTTCTAGCAAGAAAAATGATAAAGCTTATACCAATGCTTTTGCCTAACACTAAACAAATTCCAATATTGATAACCAGGGCCGTTTCAATAGTCATGTCGCTATTTAGCATAACGCCAGAATTGGCCAATGCAAACAAAGGAATAATAAAATAAGCCACCCAATCGTGTAAATTATGCTCTAAGTGTTGCAATGGCGATTGGTATTTGTTGGTCCAATCTTCTAAATCATCAATTTCTTGAATTTGTTCTTTTGATAAAATGGGCTTTTTTGAAATAGCAGCTTGCTTGATATTGTTTGTAATCGCCACCAAAGTATCAATAAATTCTGGAGTATTTATTTTTTGACGAATGGGGACTGAAAACGCCAACAAAATACCAGCTAAAGTAGGATGAATTCCCGATTTTAAAAACAAAGTCCAAATAATAACGCCTAAAAAAATCATTATAAATTTTGAAAAATACCCTTTATAGGATAAAAAATATAAAACAGCTAAAAGTAAAAATGCAATCCCTAATAAGTCCAATTGAATATTACTGCTGTAAAATATGGCAATAACCAATACAGCGCCCAAATCGTCCACAATGGCAAATGCGGTTAAAAATATTTTAAGGCTTAAAGGCACTCGGTTTCCAAGCACTTTTAAAAGTGCTAATGAAAACGCAATATCGGTAGCCATGGGGATGCCCCAACCTTGAGTTGTTTCTGGATTTTGATTCAGTATAAAAAACAATAAAACAGGTAAAATAATGCCTCCAATGGCGCCAAAAAGTGGGAATGCCAATTTTTTAGCAGAATTTAATTCGCCAATGAGAAACTCCCGTTTAATTTCCAAACCTATTAAAAAGAAGAAAATCGCCATTAAGCCATCGTTTATCCATAAAATAAGGGGTTTGTTGAGTTCGAAACCTTCGGTGGTGAACCCCATTTTATATTGCCAAAGTGATTGATAGCTTTCTGAAAAAGGGGAATTTGCCCATATAAGAGCCATGATAGTTGCCAATAACAACAAAATACCACTAGAGCTTTCTATTTTAACAAATTTTTGAAATGGGGATACAATGATTTTTTGAACCATGAATTTTTAAGTGTTTTTTAATTGTAAAGCTTCAACTGTTTTTATTGAAGCCGCCGTAACCGAAAGTGGCAATACTAAAATAACGCCGATCACTGGAATCAACAAAAACAAGATGAAAACAATGCCGTTGCCAATAGCCAAACCACGATGGTTTTTAACAAATTTAATACTTTCCGTATATTTAAAATGCCTTTCCAGCGTATAATCCATATTTCCAAAGCCAGCGTAATAGGCTTGTAGCATAAACAATAAAACAGTAGAAAATATATTAACTATAGGAATGAATTTCAAAAACAAAAGCGGTATCGTTAAAAGCAATTCCATGATTAAGTTTCTACCATTAATACGGATACCGCGCCACAGTTGTTGGGAAAAACAGGTGTTTCTATGCGCATGCGGAAAATTTCCCGTTAAATAAGCTTCTATTTTTTCAGAAACGGGACTCATAAATGGCGCGGATAACGCCATGATGATGTGCTTGAAAAGAATGAGTCCAATCACAATGATGATTAAACCACCAATCACATGTCCAATGGTTGAAAACGTGTTTTTACCCCATTCCCAAATCCATATTTTTGAAATGAAGCCCCCAATATTATCTGACAAACCATAAGCTAAAAGACCAATACCACAGGCTGTTATAAAACTTATCAGCATAGGAATAGCAAAGTATTTCCAGAGGTTCAGTTTTGAAATTAAACCGAACGCTCCAAAATAGGCTTTAATTCCTGATATGATACTTTTTATCATATGGTAAATGAGTAAACCTATACGGTCTATGTGTTAGTTTAAGATGGGCTATATTCCTTCACAGCATCAATAAACGCTTTGGCATGGTCTAATGGGATGTTAGGTAAAATACCATGGCCTAGGTTTACGATGTATTTGTCTTTACCAAATTCGTTAATCATTTGGTGCACCATTTTCTTGATTTCTGCTGGTGGCGATAATAATCGGGAAGGATCAAAATTACCTTGCAGTGTAATATTCCCACCGGTTAAATAACGCGCGTTTCTTGCAGAACAGGTCCAATCAATACCTAGAGCTGATGCACCAGATTTTGACATCTCGTTAAGTGCAAACCAGCATCCTTTACCAAAGGCAATGACAGGAGCCTCATCTTTTAAAGCATCAATAATTTGCTGAATATATTGCCATGAAAATTCTTGATAATCAACAGGTGATAGCATCCCGCCCCAAGAATCGAACACCTGAACAGCATTACAGCCAGCCTTCACTTTTTCTTTTAAATATGCGATGGTAGTATCGGTTATTTTTTGAAGTAATTGATGGGCTGCCACTGGATTTGTAAAACAAAATTCTTTGGCCTTATCAAAGGTTTTGCTGCCTTGGCCTTGTACACAATAGCACAAGATAGTCCACGGCGAGCCCGCAAAACCAATTAGTGGAATGTCATCATTTAGCAGTTCTTTTGTTGCTTTGATGGCTTGATACACGTAGTCAAGTTCCACGGTGACATCAGGAACAATAACATTTGCCACATCTTTTGATGTACGTACGGGATTTGGTATATACGGCCCAAAATTTGGTTTCATTTGTACCTCAATGTTCATGGCCTGTGGAATGACCAAAATATCACTGAATAAAATAGCGGCATCCATACCATATCTGCGGATGGGTTGTACCGTGATTTCACTGGCCAATTCTGGGGTACGGCAACGTGTAAAAAAATCATATTTTTCACGAATGGCTATAAATTCAGGTAAATAACGTCCAGCTTGGCGCATCATCCAAACGGGCGGACGGTTAACAGTTTCTCCTTTTAATGCTCTTAAAAATAAATCGTTTTTCATATCTGGCTTTTAGCTTTTAGCCTTTGGCTGTTGGCTTGTTACTCTAACTGTTTTTAATTGTATTTATTAAACTATTGATCATTTTAGCCTCTTTATCTAGAAGCTCAAAAATATATTTTAATTCATTTTCTGAGATAAAATCTAATTCTTGCGAAATAATTAATTGGGTCTCTATTTCAAAAAGTGAGCCCATTGCTATTTCAAGAAAACGCTTGAATTCAATATCGCTATTTCTGCTACATCCCTCTGCGATGTTTGAGGGTATTGATACAGATGCTCTAGTAATTTGGCTTCTTAATCCAAATTTTTCTTCTGGAGGAAAACTTTGTGATAACAAATACACTTGTTTTACAATTCCGATACCATTTTTCCAAATTTCTAGTTTTCTAAAATTTCTCATTTGATTTATGGTTATTGTATAATTTGCGTTTGTTAAAATAGATTTAATATTTTTGCTAAAGGCTAAAGGCTAAAGGCTAAAGGCTAAAGGCTTACACATAATGTTCATTTACCAATTCAATCACGCTTTCTACCGTTGGTACTTTGGCGATTCTCACATCTTTAAAATATTTTTTTGCTTCTTGTGCTGTGGTTTCGCCAATGCAAAACGCAATGATATCTTGTTTGTTTTTCTGAACAAAACTTTCCACTGTAGATGGACTATAAAATAGCACACTTTCAATGGCGTCGGCCACCTTTACACCATCATATTTGGTTTGGTAGGCTTCTACTTCATTCACTTTTATGTTGTTTTCAGCTAAAATAGTTGGTAAATCATCCAGCCTTAAATCACTACAAAAATAAGTAACTTCGGTGCCTTCCATATATTCTACTAAATATTCTGCGAGTTTTTTGGCATTTTTTTCAAAATGAGTGACGTTCCCAATTTTATTTTCAACCAAACGTTTGGTCCTTCTACCCACACAATAGATGTTTTTGAATTGTAATTCGATGGCAGAATAGTTTGTTATCAAGGATTCTACGGCATTTTTACTGGTAATGATAACGTTTTGGATTTCATTTTTCAAGAAACGTGGATGGATACGGTTTAAACTGATTTTGACACAATCTGTGCTTTCAGAAACTACTTTTTCATGAAACAACAAACGTTGGTCTTCAGTCAATGATTTAGTGGAAAACACATTGGTTTTTCTTTCAGATTTCTTGATGGTATCCATGAGGCGTTTGCCACCACGTTCAATCACAAAATCGGCACAAAACTGCGCCATATCGTTATGCTCGCCCAATTTCTTAACACGGGTAACATCAATTCTTTTAGAGCCATCTTCGCTTAATAACACCCCTTTAAAATGGATTTCTTCATTTTTGATGTAGGCCAAAGCACCAATGGGCGCCGTGCAACCACCTTCTAATTTGTTTAAAAAAGTGCGTTCTATACGGGTGCAAATTTCGGTTTCTTCGTGGTTTATTTCAGCACAGACCGATTTTATAAAATCATCTTCATCTAAAGCCGTAATCATAATAGCACCTTGCGCTGGCGCAGGAATCATCCAATCCAGATTAATGGCTTCTTCGGGTGTGATGCCTATTCTGCCAATACCAGCGGCGGCAAAAATAGCACCATTCCAATCTTCATTATCTTCCAGTTTTTGTAAACGTGAGTTGACGTTTCCACGAATGTCAACAATGGTATGCGTAGGAAATCTGTTAAGCCATTGTGCCCTGCGACGTAAACTTCCTGTAGCAATAATGGCGTTTTTAGATCCTAAAAACTCTTCATTGTTTTTAAAAACCAAGGTATCGTTCACATTGCCCCGTTTTAAAACGGCCGCTTGCACAATGCCTTTTGGTAATAGCGTTGGCACATCTTTTAAAGAATGTACCGCAATATCAATATCGTTATTTAGCATGGCAATATCCAGCGTCCGGGTAAAAATGCCTGTGATTCCCAGTTCATAAAGTGGTTTGTCCAACACCAAATCGCCTGTGGATTTTACAGGAACGAGCTCGGTTTTATGACCAAGATTTTCAAGTAAACTTTGTACTGTTTTGGCTTGCCACATGGCTAATTCGCTATCGCGGGTACCTATTCTTATTGTTTTAGACATGTTTGTCATATATTTTATTCTTGTTTGAGGGGCTATTCGTTTTAATCCATATTCACAATTTCAGCTATCTTTTTGTTCAAGCCAAAAACAACCAAAATGGTGTCTTTTTCTATAATGGTGTCTCCAGTTGGGATTCCGATAACTTCCAAATGGGGCGTGGCAGGGTTACCTAAAAAATTGACCTTTTCTTTTTTGCGTAAAATGGTAATGATGTTTAAATGATAATTCTTTCTGATTTCAAGTTCTTCAATAGTTTTACCTACAAAAAGCCGAGGGGTTTTAATTTCTGAAATGGAATATCTATCATCAATTTTAAAGTTATCTATGATGTTTTTTAAATTGATTTTATCTGTTAATTTTTCTGCGGCTTCTTGCTCTGGGTGTACAATAAAATCAATACCCATGGCCTGTAAAACCGTATCGTGTATGGCAGAAAGTGACCTACTTATGACTTGTGCCGATGATAGTTTTTTAATAATGGCGGTGGTTATGATGGCTGGGCCTTCATTTTCGCCAATAGCAACCACGGCGATATCTGTTTGTTTTATGGGAAGTGCTTGGTAGGCTTGTTCGTTTGTGGAATCTAAGCAAATACTATGGGATATTTTGTCTTTGATAAGATTGATCCGTTCCATGTTTTTATCAACGCCAATCACTTCATTGCCTGATTCCGTCAGGTTTAAAGCGAGTGACATTCCAAAGTTTCCAAGACCAAAAACAATAATTTTCATCTCTTATAATTTAATTGATTAAAATACTTTCTTGCGGATATTGATAGAACTTTTGTTCCACTTCACCCAGCATTCCAAATAACAGGTTGAGCATGCCTATCCGACCAAAAAACATGAGCATAATAACTACTATTTTACTTGCATAACTTAAATGGGGCGTTACATTTAAGCTCAATCCAACGGTGCTGTATGCTGAAAAACATTCAAAAGCTATCTCAAGAAGGTTTCTTTTAGGTTCAAAGAAAAGCAGCAATATAATGCCCATTCCTATAACAATCAGTGAAATACAAATAATGGCAAACGCTCTGTTTACGGTGCTACTTGAAATTTCACGGGTATTTATTTCTATCCTTTTTTTGCCTTTTGCCGTGGCAATAATGTTCAATATGGCAATAGCAAAGGTACTTGTTTTTATTCCGCCACCGGTAGATGCTGGAGAGGCACCAATCCACATCAATAATATAACAAATAGTAGTGATGGCGTTGCTACTTGGGTGTAATCAACTGTATTGAAACCCGCTGTTCTTGGGGTTACAGATGAAAACATGGCCGTTGTTATTTTTCCAAAAACGGAGGCGTGCTCTTTTAATGTATGATTGGCTTCCGAAAAATAGAAAAACACAAAACCTATAACTAACAAAAGTCCTGTGCTTACTAAAATCAGTTTTGAATTTAAAGTGATGACCCGTACCGATGGAAGTTTTCTCTTTTCATAAAAAAGATTGACCAATGAGTTTTTAAAATAGGTAAGCGTGTTAAACACAATATTATAGCCTAAACCACCAAACACAATCAGCAACATAATGACCCATTGTAATGAATAATCAAACCGAAGCCCAGCATCATGAAAACTAGATGATGAGGTTGAAAAACCAGCATTACAAAAAGCTGAAATGGCATGGAATATTGAGAAAAATGTTTTGTTGGTTATAGATGTTATCGTATCAATAGAACTATAAATGAGAATGGCGCCAACGGTTTCCAATGCCAAGGTAAACCCCACAATTTTCACGGCTATTTTAAAAACATCCTGTAAATTTTCTGAAGCCGTAAAATCCTTTACATACCTGCCTTCACTAAAAGTAGAATTCTCTTTGAAAAAATAAGCAAAAAACGATGTAAATGTTAAAATGCCCAACCCGCCAATTTGGATCAAAATCAAAATAACGGTCTGCCCCAATTGGGTAAAATCATTTGCGGTGTCCAAAACCGCCAAGCCCGTAACACAAATAGCACTAGTAGATGTAAAAAGGGCATCAATAAAAGAAATACCATGCGTGGTTACCCGTGGCAACATTAAAAAAAACGCGCCCATGAGCGAGAATATACCAAAACTACCCACAAACAAAATAGCAGGATTAAAGTATATTTTGTAAATGTATTTAATTAAAAATGAGAGTCTTACAAGTAGATAAAAGAACAGCCCAACCTCAAAAACGACTTTAGTTTTTAGGGTATGCTCTACAATAGAATAATCCCGATTGTAAAGGATGATGGCAGATGCGGTTAGAAATGTTATTAATAAAACAAAGAGGTTAAAACGAACTGATTTTTTTAAGTTTTCATCTTTAAATTGAAAAATTTTAGCAACATTGAAAGCCATTAAAGTAATCACGATAATAAAAAAACCTACGAGCTTATAGGGTTTATAGACATCGTCGATTTTAAAACCAAAATCAAAGATTAAAAAGAACAAGATAAAAATATCGATGAAGCGGTATATGTTTACAATAAGCTTGTTTTTCATTTTACCTTGAAAAGAGTTGTATTTTTTTGACAGATTACCAATTTAGTTGGTTTGGTAATGGCAAAAAAACTGATTTTAAACATGTGCTGAAGGTTGTTCCAGCTGAAACACCTTTTTTATAAGTTCCAAGCTGTCATCCGTAGAAACGCCTTCATCTTTTAAATGGTGCGCAAAATGATTGGTTATTTTTTGAATGATATTGTTACTTATCAATTCGGCCTGTTCTTCATTAAAATCAGCATTTTTTTTGCGAAGGGCATCGAGTTCTGCCATTTTAAAATCATTCAATTTATGCTTGAGCGCTTTAATGGTCGGTGCAAATTTGCGGGTTTCCAACCAATTATTGAATTCGGTTTTCACTTCTTCAATAATCGTTTCGGCCAACGGAATGTGCTTTTTGCGCGCCTCTAAAGTCTGGTCAGTGATTTTAGATAAATCGTCTAAATGCACTAAAGATACATTTTCTAATTCCCCAACATTCTCATTCACGTTTTTAGGAATCGATAAATCCAAAATTAACAATGGTTTTTTAGATTGGATGATGTGTTTATCAATAGTAGGGCGTTGCGCACCTGTGGCGACAATCAAAATATCCGATTTTGAAATCTCTTCCTGCAAATTGGCATAATCTTTAACCACTAAATTGAATTTTCCAGCAATTTTCTCGGCTTTATCCTTAGTTCTGTTTATGAGGGTTGTTTGCTCATTTTTGGTGTGTTTTACTAAGTTTTCGCAAGTGTTTCTACCAATTTTCCCGGTTCCGAACAATAAAATATTCTTGTTGGTAATATCTTCAACAGAATTAAAAATATACTGTACCGAAGCAAAAGACACAGAAGTTGCACCCGTTGAAATATCGGTTTCTGTTTTAATACGCTTACTTGCCTGAATGACGGCATTTACCAATCGCTCCGTAAAATGATTCAGCAAACCATGTTTTCTGGATAATTTTGCACTTATCTTTAATTGACTGATGATTTCAAAATCCCCAAGAATCTGGCTGTCTAAACCAGAGCCCACACGAAACATGTGCGCAATGGCCTCATTGTTTTTATAGATGTATGCTACTTTTTGAAATTCTTCAACGGTTCCGCGAGTGTTATCACATAATAATTGAATAAGTTCAAAAGGGTGTTTTGCAAAACCATAAATTTCGGTACGATTGCAAGTAGAAGTTACCACCAAGCTTTCAATATCATTTTCCTTGGCTTGATTGAGCAATGCCAATTTAGCATCGTCATCCAAACTAAAGTGCCCTCTTATGTCTGCATCGGCCTTTTTATAGCTCAATCCAATGGCATAGAAGTAATGACTTCTTGATATGTTATATTTTTGCATGCTGATACCTGAAAATTGTGGAACAAAAGTATGTGGATGCCTTGATAAAAAATAACGCTGAAAGAACTTTTAGTGTCGTTTGTGGTTTTTTAACGTTGTTTTTCATAAATATATGATAATTGTCATATTTTTGTAGTGAAACAGGCTGTTTTTGACTGTTTAATTTAGAACGAATCTAAATAAAAGCATCATGAATCACGAAATGATAGATAAAAAAAATGTCGCTCAAAGTTCATTTGAAGAAACAAAAGTAGATGATGGTTTTTTGATACTTACCTATAAAAATGAAAGCATTGAAATTCAAAATGCTGCAAAAGAAATAGATAGCGATTATATCCAGTTTCATTTTTGCGTAAAAGGTTCCAGTCAATTTGTTTTTAATGACGGCAGGTACCGGTTGAATATTCTTGAGGAAAATTCGTTATTGCTCTATAATCCACAAAGGGATTTGCCCATAAATTTGGAAATAAATCCGCATTCATGGATAGTTACCGTATTGATTTCCATTAAAAAATTTCATGGGCTGTTTTCTCAAGAAGCCGATTATATCACGTTTTTAAGTGAAGACAATAAAGATAAAAAGTACTATAAAGATGGTGTTATTTCTCCTTCTATGGCCATTGTTTTGAACCAACTGATTAATTATAACCTCAATCATTCCATAAAGTCACTTTATTTTAAAGGAAAGGCTTATGAATTGTTGAGCCTGTATTTTAATAGAAGCGAAGATGCCAATATAGAACAATGCCCGTTTTTGGTAGATGAAACCAATATAATAAAAATAAGAAAAGCCAAAGATATCATAGTGGCTAGGATGGCAGAACCACCAACCTTACAGGAATTATCAGATGAAATAGGGTTGAACCTTAAAAAACTAAAAGAAGGTTTTAAACAGATTTACGGCGATTCGGTTTTTAGTTTTTTGTTCGATTACAAAATGGAAGTGGCCCGGAAATTATTAGAAGCTGGTAATGATAATGTGAACGAAGTAGGCCTTAAAGTGGGATACAGTACAGCAAGCCATTTTATTGCGGCATTTAAAAAAAAGTACGGCACCACGCCTAAAAAGTATGTGATGTCTTTAGGTTAAATATGAAAATCTTGTAACACTTAAATGACAATTTAGTAACAAATGAGCATTTGTTTGGTTGTAATTTAGCAATCTCAAAAACTATAAAATGAAATACTTAACCCCAGAAATAGCGGCTTTTTATAAAAATATCAATGACAAATCTTTAGTGCGCTCTAATGTGTCATGTGGCATTTTTCAAGATTGTGATTATAATGAAAAAAGACCTAAACCTTACTATCAGCAGCAAGTAGAAAAATAAATAAGATTGGTTTTATTGAAATTTTATTTTTGGGGAAGTAATAGCATTGTATTTTTCTAATAACTCTGGCGTCATATCCATAAAACGCGCCTTTTTTCTAAACAAAAACCATTTTTCTCGTCGTATTGCATAAGGGTAAAGTCCGGCACGCTCGCATGCTTTGAGTGAAGGGCTGTTTTTTATATCAACAAAAATTAAGATGTATCGAGCGGCAAAATCAATGCCTCTTTCTGAAATTCTTGAAATTGCTGCGGACATAATGCGTTTACCCCTATAAGAGGATAAAGTATATGCACCTTCTAACAAAGCCTCATTCTTTTCAAGGATTGGGAAGTTATTATTGAAAAAACGCTTGATTTTTTCGTTTTGAGAGGGTTCCATTAACCATATTCTAAAGCAGGGCTTTCCGTCCTTATCAGTCGCTACGTAACAGCTTTTGATGTTTTTTTCAACAAGGCCAAAATTCGTGCTTTCTTCTGAAAAATATGGGTGGTCTGAATTTTTTGCCAATCGAATCCCTATATCAATTGCGGCATCTGGACATTGAAAATCATCATTTAAATCCCTTTTAAGACCAATAGCAACTGTAGGCTTCCCTAAAAATAGGACAGTTATAAATTCGAATTTATT
>TARA_R110002049_G_scaffold1641_4_pt1 | contig 53567 bp, 68 predicted proteins | sample TARA_R110002049 | Tara Oceans TARA_R110002049 (sample SAMEA4396941) | marine metagenome | biome: Polar Biome; feature: [SRF] surface water layer (ENVO:00010504); material: water (ENVO:00002006), including particulate matter (ENVO:01000060) such as... | depth 5 m | reverse complement strand
GCGGCCTCTAATGAGAATTACCTAAAAAAGTAATAAAGCGATACTGATCTTCATCAGGTTTTAGGATAGGCGAGCGTAGCGAGCTCTATCCGTTTAAAAACCTCATTTCCAAATAGTCCCACAAGGGCATGCATAAACAGGTACTCCATCTCTTACTCGTACCTTAGAGATGATCTTATTTTTACAATTAATACAATCTTTCTTAATTTTTTCATTGGTAGGGTCTCTGGCTACATACTTCCAGAACTCCACATTATCTTCTATGTTAACATCTAAAGGTGTCTCTAAAATAAGTGTTTCTTCTGCGGTACCTTTACGTGTACAGCCATCACCTGCAGATCTATAGATGAAGTCTTTACTATTTTCATCAACTAGCATCAAATATCCATGTTCACAGCAATTTGACATGACTACGATTTAACTAACAAAGGTGTTTCAATTTTTATATAATAACGTGGCGTTTAATGGATTAGCTAAAAACTGCCTATATATTCTATAATAATCTCTTAAATAAGGAGCTCGCAACTACAATAAAATTTGAATAATATATACTATTTTAGAATACTAAGTAAGTAATTATTAGTTCTCACCAACGCCATCATCATACTACACTTGACGATTAACCGGCTTAATGACAACCCAGGACGTAGTTATTAGAAATAAAGTTAAAAGTTTGTGTGATGAGTTTTCTGGACCAGCAGAAGAGTTTTCTCTATGTTTAAGAGAGCATGAAGATACTATCAAAAATCCATTGTCTAACTTTATCAATGTGAACTCTAAATCAGTATACGCAGTACCTGAGAAAGTTATTTCAGATGTGTTTGGTAAGTATGAAAAACAGGTAAAGGAGAATGTGTCGATGCATATGGCAGAAGTTATTAATGATGACTCATGTATGACTTTATCGTACGCTGTACAAAATCCTGATAAACAGTATACTCTTGATGTTAATGAGTTGTGTATTAATTTAGGAGAAACGCTGTATGATGACTTAGAACTGCTAGAACGTGAATGTTATATGGCATTCTATAAACATGCAAGTATCTTTGCATCTTCACGTACGAAAGGTTCCACCGATTATCTCCATCGTTACACAATTAAGATTTTCCTAAGAACTAGTCCAGTTTATATCTCGTATTTCTGCAAAAAGTACACCAAAGATCTTACGACGGTTAAGCCTGTAGTCCAGGCATATTTGCACGGTTCGTACCCATACGGTGAATCAAAACCTGAATTGATTAATGTAAAATCATTCAAATGTACTGTAAATGAGAATACCGGTAGAACTTCTACTCGTGTTACTGATGTGTCTGTGGCTATTGTGGATGCTCATGAGTTAAGTATTAATTATACAAAAAATATTATCCCTAAGCCACATTGTACTCCAAACGACGATTTGGAAACAGAATTAAGTGGGTTAGTATCGGAAGAACTCACCGCGTTGTCATCAAAGATTGACATTAAGCGTTTTGGTAGCCAGTACGAAGCTGAGTACATCCGTGAGATGTTACAACATCTTGACATTGCTGGGCTGAATAAGTATGAAACTAACATCATCTTATTGACTTTGCGAAGTCTTGATGTATCTTACAAGAAGTTAGCCATTGAGTGGTTGATGCGTAATGACGTGTGGGATAAAGCACAATTTAAGGAGATCTGGAATAAGCGGATTGATACAAAATCGTATAGTCTTGGTATTATCTGCTATTACTTAAAACGACAAGATGAAGTTGTATACAAGTCCATTCGTGAGAATACTGCACTTGCACAGTGTATGCGGTTCTTACGCCAAGATGGTGGTCAATTGACTGACAGCTCTCGAGCAGAACTTGTGAAGAACTTATGGGGGCATATGTATAAAACAGGTGCATTGCAAGTCACTAAGACTCGTACTGAGAAAGTATTGTGTCGCTTAAACATTGATAAATTACACGGTCGTCATCGTAATAAAGATCGTCTGTATAAGTGGCAAATTAACTGTGATAATAGTCATCTTATCGAAGTAATTGAGAAAGATTTAACAGAGTTAGTATCCCGTGCTAGATCATGTTTCGCTCTTAACAAAGAGCCTAATAACGCAAAGGAATGGGAAAAGTTCTTAAAGAAAGTATCAGCCACTAAGACTGGTATGGGTAATCTAGGACTTATTAATCGGACGGAATTATTCTTCAGAACAAAAGTGTATGAAGAGTGTTTCTTAGATGATATGGACAAAGATCCCAAGTTCATCGGATGTCTGAATGGTATTCTAGATTTGCGCGGTGAGAAGCCTATCTTGATTAAGGAAGTCCATCCATTTAAGATCAGTAAGACGTGTAATGCTTATTATACGCCCTACGATCCAGAGAATAAATATATTAAACGTTTAGAAGAAGTATTTCGTTCTATTATCCCGGAGAAATGTGCCTATGAAGAAATCATGATGATTTGTTCGAGCTGTTTATATCCGGTTACACCTATGATGTTTCTTATGCAGTTGTATGGTGGAGGTGCCAACGGCAAATCTACCCTTGTAGAGATGTTATCCGAGATGCTTGGGGAGTATTCCCAAAAGGGTAAATCTAATGTCTTTACTGGAAGACGTACAGATGCAAGTGGTCCGGATAGTCAGCTTGTATCATATGAGAACCAACGCCTTGTATCGTTCTCCGAGAGTAACGCTGGCGAGGTCTTGAATGACGGTCAGTTCAAGGAGATTATTAACAATGAGAAGATTGCGCCAAGAGGATTGTATCAATCTGAACATAAAGGGTTTCAGGTGATTGCGCGCTTCTTATATACATCTAACAACCCGTTTATTATTAACACCACTGATAATGGTACTTGGCGTCGTATTCGTGTATACCGCGCTAAAAAGAAGTACACTTCTAACCCTGATCCCAACAACCCTTGGGAAGAGCTGGCTGACAGCCGAATCGAACACTATAAAAACAAACAGAAATACTTAGATGCATTCTTAAGTATCATGGTAGAGTATGTCATGAAGTTCAAGAATGAGTTTAAGTGCAATTTTGACGCTATTCGTAGTCCCGTTATCAATTCTGATACAGAGTTGTACCAGATCTCCCAGAACAAGATCCTACAATTCTTACAGACTAAAGTTCTACGTATTAAAGATCCTATGGCACAAACGAATGATGCTAATCAGCGTAACCAACCCTACACACTTAGTGAGATTGTCGCTATTTATGCGGAATGGTATAAAAACACGCATGGCAAAGCTTTGAACATGCCATTTAATATTATTGAGACTCAGTTTGAAAGTTCCGCCCTGAGTAAATACATGTACAAGGATGTGGATACAGGTACATCTTTGTTGAGTGAGATGGAATACCGTATTATTGAGGCTAATCACTTTAGACTTACAGATAATGAGGAATATCTGTTTAAGAAAGATTTACAACTAAGCAAGTTTGCATCAAGCCGCCCTACTGTAGCTGTAACATCTAAGAAGATTAAGATCGATGGTAAACTTTTAGATGATAAACTTTTAGATGGTAAAATGGATATACCCGCAGCGGCTGCGACTAATTAGATATTAAACTCTTTTTCTAATTACTTAACATAAACAATGAGTGATAACAGTGGTAAAGAACTTCTAGTTGTGTTGGGCATCGGTGGTCTAGCATTTTGTGGGTATGGACTTATTGCTTTCTGTGACAGTAGACGATCATTAGCGCGTAAAGTTCAAAAGATATACGAGACTATCGAAGGTGATGAAAAAGATGAATTTAATCTAAACTTTAATATTCCCAGATACTGCTATACTAGGTCGGAAGTACTAAATTTCTTTGACACTCGTAATTTGCTAACGGAGTTTATTACTAAAAATGTTGAAAATCTCCGTCATTGTCCAGATTTAGAAGTTGTGGTACAACATTTTAAAGTTATAAAACGCATAAGTCCTAAACATTATATGTTTAAGGCATTTACACTTGAGTGCGAAGAATATGATGTATTAATGTATTATGCTAAAAATTATATATTGCACCATAATTCCACACCTGATAACACTATGACTGATTAAATACAAGTTAAACTCTTTTTTATTGCAATGCAAAGAATATGACGTGTTAATGCGGGAGCATTGTAAAGTAAACAAGGTTATTAGATATTAAACTCTTTTTTGTAAGTATTATATCGCTATAAAATAAAAATACAAGATAAGACCATAAAATACAATGGACTTTGCAACAGGCATATGCTACATCGCGACGGCGCTGATAATATCTATAAGTGTTTTTGCATCTTTAGCAGTTATGTCATATTACGAATGTAAGAAGAGCCTAAACCAAAAAGTACAAAAACTTTGTGATGTTATTGAAAAAGATGAGTATAATGAATTATATCCTATCACATACTATCGTCAAAGTAGAACAAAAGTACTAAAATTCTTTCGTCAGAATGAAGCATTAACTGACTTTATCATTGATCATGCTGACGTTCTTATCTATTGCCCTAATTTAGATGTTGTATTGCAACACCACAAAGACATCAAACATATTGATGTGCGTCATCAGGTATTTAAAGCATACGTTCTAGAGTGTCATAATTACGATGTACTTATGTTTGAACATAAAACATACATTTTGCCTCATAATCTTCCTAACGAGTCAATTGATCACGTAGAAAGTAAACAAGTTAAAGCTGAACAATGGTCCAATATGGTCCAAACAAAACTTGATGAATGTGATGAGCTAGAAACTGATTCTGTGAAGAAAATGGGAGAAGAGTCAGAACCTGTTGCAAGTACTTCAGAAGTGAATCTAAACGCGGAGAAGTGTAATACATCATCAGAGTTTGGCTCACTTTCTAGTCAACGTAAACGATCTTTCAAACCACCTCCGCCACAAGCACCTGATAATCCATATAGAAAACCACCTCCGAAACGAGTTATGGAATTTAAAATAGGCGGTGATTCATATAGTCATGAGTATCAACCTAAACAAAGTCCTCTTCGCCCAGTAAAAAATATGCAAGAACTAACTGTTGAGCATACTAATAACAAAGTTGTTAAGCAAGCTATGCGAGTTGCAGGTCGGAGTGAATGTATGGGTGGAAAATGTCTAAGTTATTACACATATACACCCGAACCTTAACATTAAGTATATAAGGTGAAAATAAGATGGTACAATTGAACAATATAAACACTGCATTGTTCACATTGTTTATCATAGTAGCGGTGTATATTATTTTTAAAGCGCGTAAAAAAGATAGAGAAGAATATGTTGCTTATGTGGAAAAATGTAAAACATGTAATGATGATGTAGATACAAAAATAAAACATACTATTCACACTACTATTAATCCACCTGGAAATAACGTTAAGCGCATCCTTACAACAACATGTGATGGTATGTTAAAAGGAGGGATGTCAGGGTGTCTTATCGGTGGTTTGCCAGGCGGGATTGCTCAAGGTATTGTAACGGGTATTGTAACATTAGTTCACAGTGGAAAAAATGTAATATGATTGTTAATTTGGCGACCAAGTCCACGATTGATCCCATGGTACCACATCTCCATAAACAGGTTTGCCTGTAAACTGCTTCGCATCTTCTCTATCAAGAGTATCAAGATACTCTATAATTTGATCTTTAGTAAGATCGTTAGCCATAATATGTTTTTTAATGGGAGTAAACTTGGCGATTTCATCTCTTACACTCTGGGCAGTAGGTCGCCCGAAAAATAAATCCCAGGGAGAATCCGGGTTCTTCTCCGGTACGGGATGTGCTTCCGACCATTCGATATATTTATCAAGTAACCCTTTCGCTACATCTGAACATTCTTTTCCATTGAATCCAATATAAGCTATGCAGAGATGAGAGATACTAGTATCATTCCATTGATCAAATTTTAGATCATTTTCATTAGATTGTAACTGCCCCAGAACTTCGTCGTCCGTAAACGCCTGATGGCATCGGAGACACATTATATTCAGTTATATATAATATTGTTTATGTAATTCTACGTATTGAGTGGTATTTTGCTATACACTATTCAAAAGTTATTTTCAATTAAAAAGAACTAAAATAATTAGATAAGAGTGTTATACTTCGCATGACGCACCACTGCAGTATTTCTCATCAATACCTTGACTATCAGTTAATTGACCCCAGTCAAACTTACATGATGAATAACCTCCGTGAGCATGTACAAGTTCATCATACTCACCTTTAGTAGCCTTAATATATTCCTCTTCTGTAATAGCGGTGAGATCATTTAAATCGACTTCAGGGTGGTCTTCAGGAAGGTCTCCATATACTTGCTTAAGGTATTCAGCTCGGCAGATACCTTCATATGGCGGTTGTTTCCATACACCTTTTTCGCTATGTGGCAACATACTTACACATTTGATATAAGGTAGATACTCTTTAGTTACTTGGGCAAGACGCTTAGCTTCTTCAGCGTTAAAGTAAACAGTTACACTAATCATATTGTCAGCCCAATATTTCTGAAGGATTTTCATGATTTCAAACTGTTCTTCAATACTTACATCAGTTGCAGAACGGACGTTATCCTTCTTGTAATAGAAGGTAAAGCACCAAGATGATTCTGAGTACACACACTGTTCGTATTTAACTCCAGCTTCAATTAGGATCTTTGCAATAGGCTGAGTATGTGCAATGCGAATACGACGCGCTGCATAGTTATAAGGAGGGTAATGAGCCCCAGGAGTAACACCTGCAAGAAGACTTGTTGTACCCGCAGGCTTAACTGTAGTTAAACGGATAGAAGTATTCTTAAATCCAAGTAATTTACCAAACAAATGATTAATTTGTTTAACGCGTTGATATCCAGTATCAAGAATTTGAATGAATTTTTCTTTACCATATTTTTTATACGCCTCTACAACGCCACTTACTGAAACACCAATACGGTGATTCTTTTCAATAATTTTATTAGTTAGTTCTGAATGAGTGGGCAAAGATGATACTACAGTACAATAGAACGCGGCAAATTCCATCGCTTGATAAATTTCATCTTCGCTTTCACAGTTTGACAGATTGACATCTGCTAAATTACAAGTTTCATAACTCTCAAGGGCAATTTCGCCACATGGATTTGTTAAAGTCGCTTTGTCAGGACTTTCTTCTCCATATCTACCATATTTTTGTACATTGACAAAGTTAATAATGCCTGGTTCACCATTTGATACAACATGGCTTACAATACGTTCTACAAGATCGTAATCTTCTTCTTTATACATTCCAATGGAATTATTAGATGCCCATGCCAAGTCCTGGCGTTCAGGATTTACATCCGCGTTTTTTAAATTCAAGAAGGTGTTTAAATCGCTTCCTTCGCCAGATGCCGGGCTAATAAGAATTTCAGCGCTTCGGCGAACATTACCTGCAATAACACAACAACCAATAGCGTTGGCAATGTCAGCAGTAAGTCTTGTATGAGTTACATCACCGTTAATGAAACGTGTGAAGAAATTAATAATACGAGCATGTAGCTTATTAAGAGGAGCAAAACCAGATGCAATACCACCAAATCCCACAATAGGAGTCCCTTCTGGTCTGATATCAGTGTAATTAAAGAATGGCATTGGCTTATCACAAGTATAGGCTTCAATAAGTAGTTTAACACTTTCTGCCCAACCTTCACGAGTATCAGGAATATCGTAAACCATTATTGTGGTTGGTTGCTTTGCAGTACCTGACCAAGTGGTGTCAAAGCCCACTCCAACTCCATTCATAAGCATAAGCATTGCCCATGACATTGAAACCGCCAAATCTTTAGTACAACACGCTGCACAGTTATACAAAGGTGCGGAACCTCGTTCCTTAATCAAATCTGTACCCATAGACCACAGACCTCTTCCTGGTGGGGTGAACTTAAACTCCTTAATATACTGACCAAATTTTGTAGCATAACGCTGCTGCCACTTGTCAGTGTAATACAATTCATGATTTTTATCAGTCAATTCTTCTTTGTTAATAAGCTTAGTGTTAAAGATGCTAAACGTACCATTAATTACGCGTGCTACAGTATCATCAAAAGTTTCTTGTTTACCATCAATACAACGTGAATACGTGCGATAGTATACTAATTCACCAAGTCCATTATAACCAAATGGAGAATGAAACTTTTTAAGATAGTTAGTATTTCGCTCGCTTAACTTAAAATCTTCGGTAATATAAGCCATTTCTAGAATAATATTGGGACTTGCCTGGGTGTATACTCAAAGCAATAAATAATATTTAATTAATATGTACTTATAAAAGTTTACTTCAAAAGGGATTTTTTAAGTAGACCGAACTCATAAAGCTAAATATACCATAAAAATAACAAAAACATAGTTTAATTCAATGAGTACTCCTATAAGCGAGTTTATCGTCTCTATTAAGATGTTCTGGATTATAATTCATTTCTCGGACATTCCAGTATTCAACACCATGGGGGCAAGCCCGCTTAATAATATAAGGAAGGCGACCATCTCGTAATTCCACGGTTGCAATATCAACAGCCTTATCATGAATAGTTTTAACAAAGGCTTGAGCACCATTTTCCAGCTGTGCAGCTCTTGATGAAATTACCTGCGCAAGTTCTTGTTTAGTTAAGAAATTTGACGTCATGCGAACTTCCTTGGGTACGATATCTGGTCTAAATACAAAATCTTCCTCCTTAATTACAACATCATCAATATCTTGTTCTTCTTCTGCATCACTATCAACTGCCGAACTATCACTATCATAACCACCTCCACCCCAATCAGAAACTTCCGAGTCTATTTTAGACTCATATTCACTTTCAGAAGTTAGAACCATATTGAGTGTAAAGTTATAAATAGTATATCTTTAGATTTTTAAATATCAACTAGCTAATATAACTATTCTAATAAACGTTTCAAATTTAGACTTTAAAATGGCAGAGGATCAAACTGAATGGTCTTGGGAAAAAGTAAAACTTTACACTAATATGGCTTTCACTTATACAATGGGAATGATTCATCTTTTCCTCTTAAATACAGTTACACTGGTGCCAAATTGTATGCTAAACATCCTTAAACCGTTGTTGCGCCGTAATGATATCACCATCATCGGATCTGGTAGAAATAGTACTGATTGTACTGTTAAGTTTATGTACTATTACAGTATTTCACCAGCCAAGAACTTTTTAAGAATGCATCTACAAACTTCTAGATACGCTGTTGTATATACTCCCACATTGGTACAATATATCGATTTAAACCAATGGGAAGAAACTATTGTTACTTTATCACCTGAATTGGCAGATGACGTTGCTATGAAGCAACCTGTGAAAGAAGTGATCGATCTAGGTACTGATGAAGATTTGCTGGCAGAACTCGCAAATATGGAAACCGAAGAAAGTATTGTAAATAATGAAAGTATTGTAAATAATGAGAGTATTGTAAATGAAGAAGATAAAAAAGACATTTAAGCCCTAGCAGCTTTTGTTATAAGACATTCTTGTTTTTTATTGTTGCAATAATATTCCGCCATTACAGTATCTCCATTTATGTTATATTCTATTATAGCTGGACCGTCTTCGCGATGAAACATGCCATTATATACATACCATTCCTTTTCTTTGTTTCCATTACTATAATATAGAATTATGGCTGGCTTGCCAACACGATGTAGTGTATTACGTTTATAATATTTGACTATTTTATTTCCACTTAACGAGTGGAAACCTGAGAATTTTCCATGTAACTGCCATTTACCATCGATATTAAGTATATTAAAAGTAGCGTTGTGATTAGCACCACAAACTGTAACTTTAGTACCAGACACAGACATAGATACATGTACATCACCTTTTCGTGTCGTATTCCAGGGTAGAGAACATTCTCCATATTTTTTGATAAATTGCTCTATGGTATAAGTTTTTTCAGCCATTGTCTGTTCACTATAAGTATTATGTCATACATAATTCAAAAAAAACGTTACGCTTTACGACAACATTTGACAAGAGGATCTTTGATAGGGTATCCTTTTTTATAATGTTGTTGGCGTATAATATCACCACCTTTTCTGTCATATAATGTTACAGCAGCGAATGTACCATCGTCATGCAAATCATCATCGTTGTAAAACATTACATGCCATTCTGGCTGGTATGAAACCCGACCTTCATATTTACCATGTTTCAACCAAATAAGATAATGGCGATCTCGCTCAATATTGAACTCACAGAACAGCTCATCTTTTTCAAAGACTTTGACACTTCGATGATATTCATCAATTGGAGTAACTGTGACAGTATATGTTTCTTGTCCTATCAAGGTATTAAATATATCATAATAATGACCTGGATAAATATATTCTCTTAAACACACTTCAAATGTTTCTTCTTCAGCCTCGTCCATCTTCCTAGAGTTCTACACTACTGAGATATTAATCTTTACATACTTAAAAAATTGCCATATTTGCCATCCTTTTTTATGTTTTATTATTCTTTTACCGTCCTTTTTCTAAAAGGACAATTCGAGTAATCCACGTTTATATGCTGTATTACACTTCTTCTTCTGCAATGGTTCCATAAACTTTGAATCGATGTATAATTGTTTGAAACTTTTCTTCATTTCATCTACAGGTTCCAGTTCAATGTAATCAAGTAAAGGAGGCACATCTTTCTTCTCCTTGAGGTATCCATCAAATATTTTAAATGCTAATTCATTTGGCCATGAGACTATGTGTGTGGCACGATGAATTAATGCAGTTGTGTTATCTAGAATAAAATCCTTTGCAAAGTCATTTAGACGACAAATAAGATCGAATTGTTTACGGAGTGTTTCGGCGAATTTCTTCGGCAATTCTTGCTTAATCACAGCAGCATAGAAATTAGAAGATGCAATTCCTTTTACTGCATCAGATGAGCCAGGAACTTTCTCATTAACCATAAACGCCATACATGCTAAACTAGAAGAATAGATATCAAAGGCACACATTACCTTGAAAAACTCTGGATTTCCTAGCAATCCAATAATCGCTGGTTTGTTCTGAGAATATAGATCTGGGAAAAACCTTTCAAACACTTCAAGAATATATAAGTTCTGAAAGTCTCTATATTCATCGTCAAAGGTATGTTGATTGGGATTTAAAATAGCTCTGGAAAAATCAATGATATAGGTGTAATACAGCTTATGTGGCAGAACATAGTATTTGTCTTTTTTAATGTTCTGATATGCAATATACTGACCAGATGGATCGTGTTCATACGGAGATCCTCGCAATGCCATTCGTTCTGGAGGAGCGTAAATAGTAAAATTATTAAGATGTAGATCACCATGGATAATACCTTGAGCATTAAGACAGTTTAGATCATACACAAGGTCAAACCAATATCTTGTAAAGTCATCAGCATCAAGCAAAGGATGAATTTTGCGATAAATAGGATGACTCATATCAGTTTCTAAATCAGTCTTAATATATGAGTAATATGGCATTCCCACCCAACTATTGAACATCAGGATGTAATCACCATCGTATACATCTTTGAGGTGTTCTTCTTTATTTACTACGGCTGAAATATTAGAGATTCCCTCAAACTTCTTCCATGCCTCAATCTTTTGTAATGTTGCCTTAGTACTTGCGTTGGTGTACATGTGGTCAATCAGATAGTAATTTGATAAGAAATCTTTTGGATCTTCATCTCTTGTGGTGATATCCCATCCAATAGAATAAGAAAAGTTACCATGATTTTCCAGCACTAATTTATCAGTGTATTCATTGATGTATACCTCTTTCCACGCACTAGACATAAGAGTTACATCACACACTTCCTTAAGATGCAACGGTACGATCTTTTGTCCAAATCGCAAATCTGTATCAATTCGAAATAATTGATTCATTTTGCAAATGATACCTGCATAAAACTTGTGTGGATAGTTTGGTTTAATTAAATCGTATAGATAATGACGAAAAGCCTTGATATCGAATAATCGATCATACATTGGATTCACATGATTTTGAAGAACTGGCCAACCTAAATGAAAAATACCAAAATATAGAAATGCAATGTTAAATACTTTAACATCTAAACGACGTTTAGCAATGAAGTTAGGTGATATAAATCTCATACCTTCACGGAGCTTATCCAGAGTATATTCCTCTAAAATATCAAGAATTTCTTCTTCCTTTTTATTAAAAGATATCATTCTTATTAAATTACGTTTATAATCCCCATCAGATGAAATGTACGATTCGCCAACTGACAGAAATACAATTTTTTTATTCTTGGTATATACATACGCATAGTTGTACACAACGTCATCTACAATACATTTCAATGCTGTAATACGATCATATTCATCGCGAATACTTCTAGTCTTTTTATAGATAGATGGAGTCTGCGTCGATAATGTTTCTTTGTCTATTATGTTCATTTTATAGTGTTCATTATAATGTTCATTAATAGTGATAATATAAGCTTATATACCTATTGTTAATTTTGAAATGGGTACAGGAAAATACTCCTATAAACGGTGTAGGTGTTGTGTTCAAACAGTTCTGGGAAAAGGTGACAACTGGTACCCATAAAATGTAACGTGTTGTCACATTTTAGCATTCGCTAAAAGATCGGAACATCATCCGTGCTGTTTGAACACAACGAAATTTTACATACACTCATTAGATCAAAAAAAACATCAACATCATCGATAACACCAAACAATCAAGAACAGAAGCATATATGTGGTCATGCCGCCTGCATTTTAATCCGATGTGCGCGTGCGCCTTCCCTACCAGTACCAACGAGGAAGGTAAAATCCTGTGGTGAATTCCATGCCTATGAGTCGTGGGTGGTAGCGTATATATTTACTCGTGTTTAATTGATGCAATGAATACGGGTTTATATATACCTATTGGACACGAGGGGGTAGGATTTGTGAGGTAATTATAAGTCGAACCTTTCGTATAGATAGAAAGTTTTACAACCGTTTATGTTGTCTTAGACAGCAAACAACTTTAAAACTCTCAACATACAGCAACATATGCGCGAGTTACCTACCATTGAATAACACTTCCAGGTAAAGAGGATTGTGTTCTGCGTCCTTTTTTTATCAAGTTTATAAGTAAAAGTATAGTAATAAACAAGAGTATAGTGTTAAAACTTTAAGACTTGTGAAGATGTGGGATAAGACTACCATTAAACAGTTAAAGGAAGGAGATAAAATCAAGTATGTTACGACGGCTGGCTCCTATATAGTGTTTTTCAAAGGAGAAACAGCTGGAAAGAATCCATCACTTTCTACATACGTAACGGAAAATGGGAAGAAAGTGTATAAGCGCCCTAAGATCACGAGTATTAAAGAAGTGTATATTTGGAAGAAACCCGAAGTTGTAACTGTGCCAGAAGGGTTTACGAAGGTATTTGTGCGAGACGCTGCTAGAATCATTAAAGACACTATCATAACTATTCATAAAAAGGATGGAACTGTATTGGACGAAGTGGTATTTATTAAAGGAACTCCTAATGTGTCATTAGAAGTATTTACTACTACCGGCCAACGAAGAAATAATTTAGTGATACCTATTTCTGACGTTGCTCATGTGTTCACAAGTGATAAAACGTTTAATGATGAAGTAGATTATAGATATGAATTAATAGCGCCTCGTGATTACTATAATCTGTACAATATATTGAAAAAAGGTGATCTCATCGCTCATACAAATAAAGACGGAAAGACAACAAAGAACGCTAAGGTATTATCAGTTCAGACTGCAAACGGCAAAGTACAGTTAAAGGTACAGCATTTTAGTCACTTCTACACCATATATCCGAGCTCAATGTCCAAGTTCTATGTAAAGAAGACTGATTTGGAGAAGAAAGAAAAAGCAGAAACGAATGCTGTATCAGCGGCTGAATCTCCTCAAACTGAAACGCTTGATACGAGTGACGCTGCTAAGATCAAGTATCTGTACGATGAGCTAAAGGAGATGAAAAAATTAGTTATTACTTTACAAGTTAAAAATAATGTACAAGATGCCCAGATAAATAAACTACGAAAGCATATTTTAAAGCTCTATGAAAGAACAGTCGACTCCAAGCTTTAGCTTGGGTGATTAGTCATCATCTCGCATGGGCACCAAACTCTTACGAGAACTACGGTCAGTATGTTTATTAGTTAAAGGTTGGCGCCAATATGGCGAAGCATCACGTTGTTCAGGACGGATAATCGTATCTTGGCCATGACGCTGAGTATATACATGTTTTTCAGGATAATATTTGTTATGAACGCCTGGTGCACGAAACATCAATTGCTTAGCAATACCATCATTGCGTTTGTCACTCATACTTCTTTGTTGTCTTATTATACTAACTAATGTGTTGTCCATATATTGTTATGAAATAATGTATAAAATAAGGTAACTATAAAAATTTACTTATTTTTAATAAGAGTGTACATGTGGACACCACTGCGATAGAAATGAAATGAATCTTCAGTGCTCTGCTCGACAAAGCGTTGAATGTCTGGAAGGTTGCGGAACTTCACTTGGAAACGTCCCTCAGCACTCAAAACACCATTCAAGAACGCATCACTCATCATGGTCCCACCAATGAGTTCTTTAGCTTGTTCCGGGTTTTCAGGGCGCCACATTGGCGAACGAATGTACATGATTGTGATGATTTCGCTCATTGTAAGAGGATGTTATCACTTAACTATTTAACTCTGTAATACTTACAATATGATACTTAAAAAATAACCATTTCAAAAGTTATCTATTAGATACAATGGTTAATTACCTTTATTCATACACATGATGAATTCTTTAGTGTATTCACGAGAACGAATTAAGTCGATGACATTTGCCCGAGCGTGTTCTGTAGTAAGAATGTTAGGGTGTTCCTTAAGGAGTTTTACGCGGATGTCCTGAATAGTATCTTTTGGATCATTAGCAAAGATTTGATCTACTACTTTAGGCAGAAAGTGTTTATCAAACTTCTCATACTGTTCTTTTTTCTCTGGAAACATCAATAGATACTCTTTACTTTGATAAGCCCAGTTTGCCAAATCGATAGCGTCGTCATCCATAGATGCATGATTATACACGCATTGGCGCAATGCTTTTTGTAAATCACTTTCAATGATGATAGAAATGCCGGCTGGGTATCTATCGTTAATTGTACGAGATCTAGCGATAACACCAAAGAATGTTTCACCTGTTTCAGCATACCGCTGTACATCACCTATTTGGATCAAACTGAGATGTTTTCGGTAATTTTTCACAGTCTGCTTAAAATCCTTAGTAATGAGGTCGTTCATTGTATCATTAATAGTTTCCATATTATTACGCAGTTTGTAGAGACTGATCGAATCAGTTACATCTTCAAGTTTTACTGAGACTAACTGCACGGCATACATATCAGGCTTTTCACGTAATGGATGAAGTTTTGGATGTCTAATGACGAATGTATGACTCGACTTCTTATCACATTTATCAAGTTTAATATTCATCTCCGCAATACATTCAGCGAATGCATCCTTGAATGCAATACCACGATTTACCTTATCACTTACATCGATACCATTAGCTGACTGTAAACACCATTTTCCCGCACCATCATGCTTATCCCAATAAAGGGTTAGCTGTGTACCATGGTACACTGGATAATAATTATACTTGTTACTAACATTACCATATGTAGTAGATGTAATAGGTGAAGGTGCAATTGACATAACTTCACAGTTAACATAATCAATCAACACTCCACCACATTCCGCGTAGGCAAACGGTTCTTTAGACTTCTTGCCGCGATTTCTCTTATCAAAAGGAGAGAATGGCGAAAACAACATGCGTCTTGTATCAAAGTTTAGTTGAAAGTAATTAGAACCAAATACGGCAAATAGATGCTTAACACGCTTTTCCAGTTTCATATTTTTAAGATCTTCCAGTAGAGACATCAACGGGAAGTTAATAGGTTTATCCTCAACACTTTTGCCCTTTTTGGGTGTAGTCAGCTTAATACCTACCTTTTTAAGGATTTGCGTAGAACTAGAAGCCATAGTCGATATGATAGTTGATATGATAGTTAGTATAGATATATGTACGTAGTTCAAAAGTTAAGTTTAAATAAAAATAGTTAAAAAATCAATGACGATCAAGTACTCCCTCCAGCATCGGCTGGTACTTACCATTTAAGTACCATTCATTACAATACTTGAAACCATCTTCATTCCACTCTTGAGTGGCCGCTTCAGTTTGGCAATGAAGTTTGTCACACCAATACCATTCTACTCTAGATGGAGTTCCATCATCATACCATGCTTGAATAGCAGGTCCATCACCTCGATGATATTCGCGGGCCCTACGATACAACTTTTGGCTCATCGTTCCATTTTCGTGCCAACCAATTTTAGTAGGGCCATTTCGACGATAGTGTTCTGACATCTTGAGATAATTAATCTTCATCAATTGGCCGTTAGGCCACCAGGTCTTCATTGCTGGTTTATTGTCACGATCGACGTAACCAGATTTGTACCACTTTTTGTACCAGAGAGAACCATCTTTGTACCACGTGATTACGGCATATTTTTCATCATGATGAAAAACACCATCGATAATCCAATACTTTGAGCATTTGATCCCAGAATGATACCAATACTCCGCAGCTGGGCCATCAGTTCTGGTTAGCTGTCCATTAATGCAATACAATTTATCAGTAAGTATCCCTTTTCTTGTGCGCGATTTGTATGCTGGACCCGATTGGCGATGTAGTTTATTAAATGTATAATACGCCTTGATGCCAACCTTCCCATTTCTCCACCATGTCTGATAGGCGGGACCAGTTTCACAATGCATGATGAAACCTCGCAAAAGCACTATTTGACGAAGCGTTTCATTTTCTATTGTTGGAAACGTTGCGATGTGGTTAATTGGGTGGTCAGGCCAATAACCAATGATTTTCGATTCAAGATTACCATTTTTGTAATATGTGTACAATGTGGTAAGTTCAACGAATCCATCTTTGTATTCTGCCATCTTACAATGTAAAGGTATTACGACATATCTATTTCAATTTTTACCACTTTAATATAAATAAGTATACAAGATGAGTTTAGCACGCGTGGTCTTTAAGGGACCTACGAATGTAAATGAAGATTACATTAAGAATACCAAATGGCGAAAGACCTGCGTTTATCAACCGCGTGAAAGCGTGCGTAATTTCCAGCTAGATCAATGTCGTTTTCTTGTTGAAACAGAGGTTCCTGCTACTGAGGAGGGACTTGCATCGGATTATCGCCAAACTGAAAACATCCTTAATTTACGTCGCCATGGTATGCGTTATTCACAAGTACCAGATCATAGTGAGCAAAACTTTTCCTTGATGGAATCTGATCCTCGTGGTTATCAAACACTTCCTGATTTGCAGCGTCTGCGAGATAGCTTCGAAGGACGCGCTGCAAAGTATGAATATCAGTTTGGTGTTGATGGTGTAGAGAATCATCTTGAATCACGACGTGATGGAGTCCGTCTTCAGGCTGATATGCAAGAAACCAAGGAACGCTTCAGACGTCAATTCAATCAGTTTTCGTATGGTTTGGAAGGTCGTGCCCAAGGTGGCCTTTCTTATAACCCTGATGGTACTATTATCACACCTGATAAGGTAAAAGGTATGCGACAAATGGGTGAAGCGATGGATGATAATACTAAGCAGGAACTTAAATCAAATCCGTATGGATATGTAAAGCCTAACTCAGAGTTTCAGATTGGATACTACGCTATTAGTGACACTAGATTGCCAATCTCTGATTATTCGCAGACTCCCATTTCAGGCCGCCAATTATTGATGGCGTCTTATCATGAACGCAAACTTGATCATAAACGTAAAGAACAAAAGGAACGTGACATTAAATCTAGTATGGTGTTAACGATGAAAGACCAAATTAACAAAAAGAGTGCCCAATCAGATGCTAAGAAAAATATGATGCAGCTTGTGAAGGCATCTCGCGCCTGTGGCAACGGACACCATGGTGCACGCGAGACAGACCCTAGCAGACACGATAAAGCCGAAAACATGCAAACAATTAAGAAAGTACGTAAGACTGAACTTCGCCAAATGAAACTCGATAAAAAGGTTCGTAATGCGATTGACCGCCAAGAAGAGGACAGGCGCACCACAAAGTCACGTCAGCGTGCAACTCTAAATTATCGTAGTTATCAACCCGATCCGACACAGGATATCACTAAAGTTGATCTTGATGGTAAATTTAAGACTGGTCGAGAAACAATGTCTAAATCGCGTGATCACCGTAAACATCAAACACACTTCGCAGACTATTCTCAGTATAATCATGACCAGGAGGACAACAAAGGAGGCTTTACTGGCATGGCTAGACCATCTTCCAATCAATCTAATCTGGGGCGTACTTTCTCTCGTCATGGTAATGATTCTATGGGTAGTCGATCTTCTGGCAGAGGTGGCATTCCTAATCGTGCATTGGCTCGTTCTATGGCACAATCAGATTCAGCTCCCAACTTTGCGATGGAACGAACAAGCTGATTGCTCTTTTTCTAAAAGAGCGGCTATCTAAAGATAGCCATTTTTGAATAATATACAGAGTAATACCATAGTTAACGATAACCAACAAAAACATTAACAAAAAGATGACTCAATTTAACGCTGAAGGGTTTACTCCAGATCAACAATTGGAGGCTGCTCGCATTACGACCAAGCAAAATGAGATAAATTTAGGAAGTGAAAAAATTAAGGCGATCCGTAGTATTAGTACTCATTTTACATGGGGTGTTGTATCACTTTTCAGTGTGATTGGTGTTGCAGTCGTAGTTGGTCAAACATATCTTGAGGTGGAACGTATGAGATCCAAATAAACTAAGTATTTACTTAGATGGTGAGTGCTTTTTTCGTTAATGATTCTCTAACAATATCGACAGTTTCTTGTTCATAATCAATGAACAAAGGCATATGGTTCTTTTTAAGACTATCCCAATCTTTAGTTTTTTCTTGTGCAATGATAAGTAAATGACGAAGTTTATCATCAATATGCCTATTACTTGGTATTCTTCCATACCATGCTGACATGGCCGTTGTATAAAAGATCATATCAAAATATAGTAAATGCGAATAATGATGTGTTAGCCTCCTTAATCCAAGGCCTAATATCATTGTTCGAACTGATGCATGTCTTAGCATAGATAACGCGTATGATAAGTCTGGACAAATAGTTACATTTGCATCGATTAAAATCCATACTTTAAGTTTTGTTGTATCAATTTCATAGCATACACCTTTAATTTTAGTATGAGCCAGTTTGTCGTCATTTTTTACATGGATTATGTCGACAAATTTATCACATGATAATTTACGCGGGTTGTTAGATACGTATATAATATGATCACATTTATACACATTATTCAATAAATGATTGGCATATGATAGTTTTCCCTCTCGTCCTAGTATATATACAGATTTGGGTGGTTTTCCCCTAATATCCATAATGGCAATTTTTTAAGCGTATACAGCCTAGATACCTCTTATTGGTAACAACAAAGACTTTACTGGTTAATTTTACAAAACTCAAATAGACTATCATCTACCATGTCCAACTCCAAGTTTGCCGACTTTCGACTCCCTCACTACGAAGTGACAAAGGAAGGTATCGCAACATTCGCTGCCAAATACAACCTTCCCATTGTGAATGTTACTACAATTCGTCACAAAGGCGACGTCATCTTCATCTTGATTCAGTTTGAAAAAAACAAGAGTGAAGAAGATGTTTACAACTTCATTATGTACAGCAAGTTGTGGAGCGAAGGAACCTACCATCTCAGCGAGAACTATGGATGGGATTTTGCCGATGTGGCACAATTTCGCAAGTTCATGGCTTATCTGAAGAAAAGCCCAAGTGACAAAAATCAGGAGGTTCGCTTCTGCTCTCACATACTCGATGACGGGTGTTGCAAGCATGCCGTTCATTGTGGATATGTACACTGTATGTTCATGCGTACTCTGAAGGGTACATCGTGTCTCGTTCCCACTCCAAACGCTTTGGAGAAGGCCAAGGTTGGTCGAGGAGGAAAGGCAACTTCGCGTTTCGTTCTTTCGGATGACGCGGTCAAAGTGTTGCACAATTACTACGCTCAATGCAACACGGAGAAGACTTCTCATCCCAAGACATCGGCTGTTCCTCGAACGGTGAAAGTCAAGGAAGCCCCTCAATTCGAGGAACATGTGTTGGCTGAAGAGGAACATGTGTTGGCTGAAGAGGAACATGTGTTGGCTGAAGAGTCTTCTACCTTGAAGAAGTCATGGGCTGATGAAATGGAAGAAGCTGAAACAACTGATTCAGATGATTCAGATGCCAAGAAGGTCAAGCTTCCTGAAGAAAAGGTTGAGCTTGCGGAAGAAAAGATCGAACTTCCCAAGACCTGTGTTTGGGCGAAGAAGCCCGTAGAGGATGCTCTTCAAGCACGCGTTGTCGCTCTCGAGAAACAAGTGAATGAACTTGAGAAGCAATTGGTTGACATGAAACACTCCATCGATGTGGTGACCAAGAACGCCATCGCCGAGGTTCTTCGTGGACTTGCCACCTCTTTCACCCCCAAGGAATGATTCATTTTCATTTTTGTTCTTTTAGTTTTTTACTAGTTATAAACGGAACAATATAATTGAACAATATAATGTGTGAGACTTATGCGAGAATTGGGTTATCTGAACCCAACACTACATTTTACTCCAAAGATGATTGTGGAGGAACTAGCGCAGTTGGTAAATTAGGATATAATGTTATGTTTAATACAACTCCTATTGGAAAAGACAATCTGAATAGTCTAGTTATAGCTCCGCATCATACAGTGACACTTGGTAGTCATACGTTAAACGGGGGCCCAGATGGACGATCTGATAGAATGTTAAAGATTGCGAATGATATTCAGTTTATGAATAGATTAAAAGGTATTGCACCAATTGGTGAAGATAATGCTGATTGGTATCGTATTGACAAAAGAAAATCATGGGATCAATGGAAGGTAGATGCATGTACTGGTAAAGAAACCGATAGAACTGGGTTCTTTGCTCCAAGTAACAGTGCATGTGATCAGGTGATGAGCTCTTATTGTAACCAATCTGATAATAGATCCAAGGAGGTGTGTGGGTGCTTCGGAAGTGAAATCCCCAACCCAAGTTGTCATGATATTAGATGCTCGGCCTCGTTCAACGCGTACAAAACAAAGGCTATGTATGATACAATTAACGCAGGATGCCCTACTTACCTGGATTGTCGTCAATATCTTAATATTGCCGAAGGAGCAAAAAACAATGTATTGAACAACGTATATCAACAGCAACTCTGTATAGCGCCTGATACAGGCCCGATTAATAACAATACTGATGTAAGTGGCGGAGTTCCTAAGCCAACACCTGTCCCGCCTGGATATACACCAGGTCCTTCTTACCCCTCTCCTGGCACAACACCATCTACTCCTACATACACACCACAAAAAGAAAGTTTCTTCAGCCCAATGGTTATTGGTCTTATTATTTTGATCTTTGTAGTGTTGTTCGCAATGATTATTGCTGTCGCGATGTCTGGAGATGATGAACCTAAAAGAAGGCCAGTGCCTGGTCCTCAATATGGTCCTCCTGTATATGGTCCTCAGCCCCAGTACGTTCCAATGCCTCAACAGTTTCGTTGAAGTGCTGTATCCAATTCGGATGTAAAATGAAATCTACTTCCATCACATGACTTTCGCCATTATGATGGATAATAATGTGATGTATTTTTTTATCAATTTTTTGTTTCTTTCTAGCTTCTAGTTCTGGGTCAGATGAGAAGGACCATCCTGGTACACTAAAACGATCACTTTGATTCTTTTTTCCATTTAAACCTGCAAGAGCAAGCCCTTCCTTTGCGAAATCCGACAATTCCATTCTTTTTACTTTGTTGATATTACGTTCTTTGTCGATATTACGTTCTTTATGTATTTAGATGAACTATACTTCAAAAATAGAACTTTTGACGTTGATGCTTCGCATCAACTAAAGTTCACAAAAATAAAGAGAACTTTTAGAAAAAGGGAACAAAAATTGAATGTTAGGCACATCGTGCTAGGAACTCTGCACGCTTGGCTTTGTCCAATTTACCTTGTTTGTAACAATCCAAAATTTCTGCAACTAGCTTAAGGGCTTCGATCTGGGTTCCAACGTAAGCTCTCTCAAGGGTCAACACATTATGCAAAGGCAATGGCGTATCAGGTACGCGCACGAGCAAATCCACCGCCTGAGAATATGTCAACACATTACGATAGTTCATGCATACAATGAACCTTTCCGAATTAGTCGACTTGGAAAATTGCGCCTTTGTGAATTGGATGTCAAAGTGATCAAAGAGCATACCAATCACACACTGCATCTTTTTGGTAAAATATGTGTACGTTTTGATGATCATTGAACCACCTTCACGCAACATCAACATACCAAACAAGATCTCTGCGTAAATACCTTTAGTTGCCAATTTCTCTTGGCGTTCGTAGCGACCATCTTCTACACGGTCAACGCCATAGTTTCCATAATAAATATCTTTAGTATGAAACTGGGATGCGTAGCTGAACCATAGCGAAGAATTAGAAATTGAAGATAGTTCCATATTAGAATCGGGATGAATAATTCCATCAATCTTTAGCTGCTTAAGCACATCACAACTACTTGGTCCTTTATGGCTATTTGTGCGACCGTAGTTGATCAAGATGTTCACATTATAAACGTCGCTGAGCGCGAGCACTGATTTCAAAGTGTGAAATACACGCAGAAACCACAGGTCAGGTTTCACACAATACGGTCGAGCAGCACATTCTTTTTTGAGATTTTCGCGAGCGCGACTAGTGTTATGCAGGGCTTTGTTGGCCATACCCTCTGACACACCATTGAACGCCTTCTCTTGTGCAAGTTTGAGTCTTAGACGCAATTCGTTCAATTCATTCGATATCTCTTCAAGACGTTCACTACGTTTTTCAAGATGATCATCATTGTGTTTTTCAACATCAACTGGAGGGCACCAGCCCATCCAAAGTGGCAAATGAGATTCCGTTTCAAACAAATCAGTTCTACCCATTTTGCTAAGTATTAACCAGGTGTTCCTTCAAAAATTGCCATCTGACATAGAATCGCTAAAAACTCCATTAAACAAATTGTTGTCACTTTGCCTTTCGTCTTCTGTTGTAGTGTAATCCTTCCGGACGTAAGGTTTGTCCAGTCGCATCTCTAAAATTTCATTATCAAGTAATGGTTTATGATCTATGAATGTAATGCTTTTACGTTTTGGATGATAGCTCTGATGTTTACTTAGTTTGTTCATTGGTTTATTCATCATTGGTTTGTCACCTAATGGCGGAGTCAGAGGACGTAAACGGGGAATTTTATCGGAATGTGTGTCATTTGGTGGTTCTTCGTTGACTGTTACATATTGTAATGCGTTTATAGTTTCTTCTTCTAAAATTTCATCTTCTCTTACAAAGAAACGATGTATAAGATTTTTCGTGATTATGATAGCAATGAATATTACAGGTGCCCACCATAAATATACCATAATACCTGGTACAATCCACCACAACCATTCTGGATTAATTGAATAGTAATTTTTTTCAGTTACGATCTTAACAACACCTTCTGAGCGAATACATGCTTGAGTAAAACATACTATGTGAGTGATACCTGTATAATTTTTACCGTCACATATTGCGTCGAAATACCCGGTAACTACCACTGTTCCCCTACATGCTTTATCTAACACTTCAATACATTCATCTGCTCTAAACACCTGAGTTTGATTAACAGTTGGATATAAATCACAGTGTCCTTGTAAGAGTAAAGTAGGTCCTATTACTAATCCACTAAGCCACACAAGAACACAAATAGATACAGATGTTTGAATGTATAGACGTAAGCATCTGTGCTCTTTGTATTTATCTTTTAAGCTTCCCATTATCGATAAAAATGTAAATGGGTATATTTAATTACTATACCCATTTAGCTCTACAATACACACATGTAGAATTATGTTTAAGCCACACACTCATACAATCACGGTGCAATGATTTTCCACAACTTGCTTTACAGTATACTATTTCTGGCATGCCAGCTGTAAATATATCAGGTTCTGCATTAAAATCTTCAAAACAAATAGGGCAGTAGTCATCTTCCTCAATAGGGCGTTGGATTGCCAGTTCTTCTCCAGCTAATTTAGTAGGTTTGATGACAATGCCCTTTAAGAATTCCATCGCATCTACACGCAGTTCTTTACACATGCTTGGTTTATAGTCCATAACTATGCGAGGGTTAAGCTTTAGTATGGTGATTAACACAAAGTAGATGTGTTTACATACGTGATCTGGATTAGGAGGGTGTTTGCCACCAAGGCCCAAAGCTCTGAATTTATAATCAGGGCATGTACATTGAAACGCTTTCTCGTCAAGCGTAAGATAATACAATACGTTAGTAGTTCCGCAAATAGTTAATACATTCGTTTCGTGATTAACTCCCACCAAACGAATGTTTTGGCTGATGCCTCTATGATAACGATCACTCATCTTTATGTTTTTATAAAATTAAGCTTCAAAATGAACTTTTGACCATTTACTCAACTGCGTTGAGTAAAAATAGGGAGAACTTTTGACCATAAGTTATTTAGCGGCTTTTGTCAGTGGTGTATCAGGATACAAGTTTTGTAACGCATAAATTAGTTTCTCTTTGTCTTCCATTGACAGTTTATCGGTTAATACATCAGATGTTAAATTCTGCACAAATTTATTGAGCTTTTCAATTGTTTCTAACGAATGACGCGTATGTTCAATATCTATACGATGTTCCATATAACCGAAATATGTACCATCATAATAGTGTGTTAATTCACAATAGCCATCGTCGTACGATGTTCCAGTTTCTACCAATTTTAGATAGTAATTTTTTTTACTATATTTTCGAAATATAAAGTTTATAGTTGCATCATGCTCTGGATTGCCTCGTCTTTCCATTGTAACAGCAATAGCGATATTATCACAATTATATTTAAAAAATTACAATGAATTATTTAGCCGATTTTGTCAAGGTTCCATCTGGCGAAGAATACAAGTTTTGTATGGAATGTAAAAGTTTCTCCTTGTCTTCTTCTGGGATAGCCAAAGTCCAGTATTTGGGCAAAAGCTCGCACACAGCGTACTGAAAACGTTCCAGATGTTTATCATTAATAGTACAAGGGGTTGTGACACGATATGAACATCCACCGTATATACATATGAACCGAATGGCTGAACGTCCTACATATACGCAAAAGTAAAATTGAGTGAGATCCTTCGATGTTTCAGCCAAAATAACTTGACCTTGACTCGATTGAATATCTATGTTTCGGCACATCTTATTGATTATGTCAAAATGTTCACCATTGCTATATTTATACATCCTAGCTAGTTTTTAACCGAAGCTTTTAGTTAATTAATACATTAATCGCACAAAAAGCCAAACTTAATTCAAAAAATGCCAATGTCGTTTCATCTGGCAGCTTTCGTCATAACGCCCGAATCGTCGAATAAATGAGGGTCATTTAATAACTTTATGATGTTATCAATTACATCGCTCGTTATATGTGAAGTGGTACAATACCATCTTTCGCGTGTGTGTTTTGTAAGAAACCGTTCAAGCCGCTCTTTTTTATCGTCTATCAACGCATCTTCTAGTATAATGTCAGTTTGTTTAGAATCTGAATCTAACAAAGTTATGCTATAGCAGTCAGTTTTTGTCGTGCTTTTTTTAAAAGTGTATTCAGTTATAGATAGCATTATAATTGCGTTAGTTCCGAGAATACGTAAGAAGCGCTTCCCACTTAAAAATGATTTATATGCATACACATCGATCAATGTCTTAAGTTCTTCTTTTGGATCCATCACCAATTCTTTATTGTGTACAATAATACTTCAAAAAATAGGAGAAAGTTATTTAGCAGCTCAGAAATATTTAAGTAAATCTAAAATATTTCTTAAATCAATTTCTATTTGAACATTAACTTTTATAAATGTAAATACAAAACAGGTAATGTTAAGTATTGGTGAAGCTGCAAAAAAAGTTGGTGTTCATCCTCAAACTTTACGTGTTTGGGAAAAAGAAGGGAAACTTACACCACAAAAAACATCAAAAGGGCATCGTCGTTATACAATTCAAGAATTATCTAAAGTAACTGGTAACGTCTTGGATATTAAACGAGACAATGTCATCTACGCCAGGGTCTCCTCTCGAAAACAAGAAGGAGACCTTGACAGGCAAATCGAATTCATGCAAAAACTTTTTCCAATGCATGAAGTTATCAAAGATATCGGCTCCGGTATTAACTTTAAACGACCCGGATTACAATCCCTTTTGGAAAGAGTCTGTACAGGAACTATCGGAACAATTGCCATTAGTTATAAAGACAGACTATGCCGAATCGGATTTGACTTATTTGAATCAATATGTACGATCTTTGGATCCAAAATCTTCGTTATCAACAATATCGAAACTTCACCAGAAAAAGAACTTGTTGAAGATCTCATCGCTATCACAACCTCTTTCAGTGCGCGAATGCATGGCTTACGCAAATACAGAAGTCAAATGTCAGAAGATTTTTCTAAAGCCGAGGAAATGTCTGAAGGAATTATGGAAAAGATGGATGCGATTATCTGATCGCATTTATAATTACACGTTAAAGACCTTAACTGAACTTAAAATACAGAAACAAAAAATTCCACCAAAATATGTATTGAGAGACACTGTAAAAACTCATTTCAAAGATCATATTAAAAAGTATGATATGCCAAACACATCTGTTGAATATGCTATATTCGAGGCTCGTTTAGCGGTAAAAGCTGGTAATGATACGACAGATCGCTCATTTACAACTTCTAAAAAATATTCTATTGCAATTGACGGAAGATGCATGAAAAATGGTATTTTATACATAAACAACACAAAACGGTTCATTAAGCAACGTGTTCCAAAAATTAATAAAGAGATGTTAGAAAAACATCGCTTGCATCAAATGAAGGCACTGAATAAAATTTGTAGACTTGTGTATTCAGAAAGAAAATTCTTTGTTATAAAACCAGTTGCTATTGATAAAACTGATAAAATAACAGAAGATATTATAGCATTGGATCCTGGTATTAGATCGTTTTTAGCTTATTATGACGGAAACGTGTGTGGTGAAATAGGAAAAGATTTCTATCTAAAAATTAAACGATTTTCAAAGAAAATAGATCAACTACAAAGTAAAATAACATCTTCTTCATGGAGAAGACGAAAGAATCAACGCATCGCTAAAAATCGTCTAGAAGAAAAAATCAAACATTTAGTACTTGATTTACACAAGAAAACTGTTCATTTTCTGAGCAAATATAAATATGTACTCTTACCGAAGTTCAAGGTTAAGCAATTAGTAGAAAAAACGAAGAACAAGTCTGTTAAACGTTCTCTACTAACCTTATCGCATTTTGCTTTTAAACTGCGACTCACCCAAAAGGCCAGTGAAATCGGTAATAGTATTATTATTTGCAATGAAGCATGGACATCTAAAACATGTACAGGTTGTGGTAACATCGATCGCGACTTGGGATCAAGCAAAACTTATGATTGTAAAAAATGTAAGTTATGTATAGATCGTGATATAAACGGAGCTCGTAACATTTTGTTACGAGTGTTGAGGGGCGGCTCCTCTGAGTGAAAACTCAGTGCACCTGAGCTATTTATAGCTCTAGGAAACAAAAGTTTAGGAAAATCATTAGATTTACTTAGATTTTAACCGTCAGCTTTTGTTAAAGGTCTAATAGGGTATATATTTTGCAAAGCGTGTAATAGTTTTTGTTTATCTTCTTCAGGCATTGAATGCTCCCAATATTCAGGAAGAAATTCATGTACCATCCTATTATAACGATCTACATCATATGGATGAGAACTAACTAACGACATTTGCGATGATGACTTATTATCACTGTAAATACAATCAATAGCCCCATTGCAATGATAATATATAACGAAATGAAAATAACCTCGATAGTTCCATATTTCCTTAAACCCAGCGGGAATGTCCGTTTGCCCAGTTAAAACAAGCGATGCATTATTTGCATAACGCAAATATTCTTCAATCGTTTTATAATGTGGCGAGCTTATTCCGTACATAACGGGCCTTATTTTTATATACAATATCTTATTACATGTAATAAGAGTTCAAAAGTTACAAATCTGAATTTTTCAATTCATATGCCCAGTGGAGCAACGTCTGTCTAATCTTGGGGCTGATACTATAATCATTGTATGAGGTCTTTTTCTTTTTGATCATATTCACAAGTCTCTTACGGAATCTTCCATTTGGGCCCGCAAGGCGTTTCCAACGATCTATCTGCCTTTCATCATCAGACGTCCTTCTACCTTGATAAAACATACAATACCATTGTATCCATCCATAAGGATCTTGTACTTTAATCCACTTTTTCTTTTCCCAATATCGCAATGAAGTGCTAGCGTTGACATTGTATTTATTTAATTGTTTATTACATACTGTAGATGAGAGATACTCTTCTGATATTCCATTAAACAACTTATGGAGAGCTTTTCTCTTATGAACATTTTTATAATGTTTCTTTGTAATAGATGAATATATAGGTCGCCAGTAAGTGCCTCCAAAAGCACCACGTTTAAATATTTGAGTAGGTGTTAAATTAGGCGTAAAATCAGGATAGTCTTTGAATATCATTGGGCTTTTTCTAAAAGCCTGCAAAACTTAAAATAAATCTTTGTTAAAACTTTAGGACGTCCGGTGGTTGCGTTTTCAAAGACTTTTCCTTACTTTTGCGAACTTTAGGCTATCCGAGCGCAGCGAGTGTTAGCCGTCAAAAGTTCTATTTTTGAATGTAATTAGGTGTATTATATACGTAATCATATTTAGAGATGAAAGCGTGTTCTATCTGTAAGACCACAACAAATCTTTTCACGAATGGCACTCATAAAGGAACCCCACTGTATCTCCAACCAGTTACCGGAGTGTACTGTAAAAAGTGTATCGACTCAACATTCTGGCCCCGTGCGACGCCTTTTATTCCATACACATCTGACCCTAAACGCGGCGGTAACAAGGATTTATAAATATTTTAAAATTGAGGACGATTACGATTTTAAATCTATTCATGAAGAGATAGACAATCTTATCGATGAAAGAAATCCATCAGATAAAGAACGTTTATCACTGTATTGTAGACTACTTTGCATTAGTAATGAGAAAAGAGACAAACTTGGATCAATTCGTTACTTACAAAAAGCCCAAGAAATTGAGTATCACCCATATAGAGAGTTTTGTATATTAATAGCTCATTACAAAAAAGAAGAGCGCATTACACAGCTAAAGAACTTTCTGATAGCTGATACAGACATTGATGATTTTACTAAAGCAAAAGTAAATGAATGCATAGCTATCACATATGGTAATATAGAGGATTATAATAATGCTTTATACTATTATGCGATAGCAATGAGCTATGGAGGTCTTGCGCATAAGTACGTAGATCATTTTACAATGATTGGGATAGTGGAAAATATTCTTGCGATTGGTAAGCCAATAGATCATTATGGCCTTACACACTTTGAAAAAACATGCATTAATGTTATCAAGAAATGTATGTGCAATGGACATCGTATTGCAGCATTAATTATCATGGAAACAAACTTTCTCAACTGTGTTACGCCAAACCTCCGATTCTGGCGTACTGTGCATTATGAGTGTGATTTTAAGAGTTTCCTACCAGAATTATTGAACTATAAATTTCACTTTCCTCTTGCACATGCAACGCATTTGTACACATTTACTAATCTATTTTCATATTTACTATATAAATTAAGATTACCCAAAAAAGCTGTATATACTAGAAAAGAAGCACAATTTTACTACCTACCATTTGGTGCTTCTAACAGTTAACAAAAATATATACAAATATGTACATGTACTAAAGATCTAATTTACTTTTTTTGTAGTTTCGCATTCCATGTATTTTCGCACTATAAACTGTTATTATTTCAATAATATCTTTGGACATTTCTTCGTTCACAGTTTCTGTCTCATCACTAGAATCTACTAATATAGTAGTATTTGAATATGTTGTAAATATGTGTTCTAACAAATCATATCCAATTCTGCATAATCGATCCTTAAAAGCAATTACTAATGTGTCTAACTCATTTGCAATTGCATATTCTATGAGCTTTTTAATACCTTTTCGTTTAAAATTTATGCCACTGCCTATATCTGTTATAATTTCGTAATCTGGATATTTTTTAATCATGTAATTTACTTGATTATCGAGATTGGATGTTTGACTATAAGTAGATACTCTACAATAACATACTTTACGACGTTCTGTCTCTTTTTTCTCTGGTTGTTCTTCTGGAATTAGTGTACTAATGTCATATCGTTTACGTCCAGTAGGAAGAACAATGCTTTTAATTTTATTTTCTCTTGCATAACGATGAATTGTCATGGTACATAGGCCAGTAAGACGAACTGCATCTTTTAATTTATAATAGTCCATATTTTATATTTGGTAATTTTAACATATATACTATATAGTATATATGTTAAAATGAGAGCCGAAAAATTTCCACTCGCGGTTATACCTTTAAATCTTATAGAGCCACAAAGTGAAAATGAAGGAGTTATCACTAAAGCAAAAAAGATCCGACTATATCCATCTAGAAATCAACGCAAACTATTGAATAAATGGTGTGTCGGGTATAACAGAATCTATAATTACACTTTAAGATACATTAGATATAATAATGTGTTCAATTACTATAATATTAGAAAGGTATTTCTAATTCAGTCCCATTACAAACGATTGGTAAAACAATACAATTTACCAGCTAAATTTGGGCATGAAGCGATAAATGAATGTTGCGCAGCTTTTAAATCAGCTTTTGCAAATCTACGCAATAAAAATATCAAATTCTTTAAGATGGGGTATAAATCGTCTAATACACGAACTATCGTCATTTCGAAAGCATGTTTTAGCAAATCTAGAAATAGTTTTTGTTTAAGATCACTTGGCCTAATTAGATCATCATCACCTATTTCATCGGCTAGAACTTCCAAGCTTGTTTATGGAAAGAAAATTTATCTATACTGTCCAACAACAAGTACAAAATATAAAATTACCAATTCACACAAGGAATGTGCGCTGGATCCAGGGGTAAGAACATTCCAAACTCTTTATTCTACAAATGGAATGAAAGAATATGGTAAAGGTTTCAATAAAATTATTGCATCTCATCACGCGAAAATCAAACTACTGGATAGTAGACAACACACAGTTAATTCCAAAAATAGATTAAGATGGTATAGCAAAGCTAGAGACAAAATATACAGAAAATTGTGTAATATTGTGAATGAACTACATTGGAAAACCGCTCTGGAATTAGTTAAACAATTCGACAAGATTTACATTGGTAGTTTCTGTGAAAACAGTAAGAATTGTGTTAAAAAATCTGGCCCTTTACAAAAAGTCACGCGATTTGCAACTAACCAGTTAAAACATTACACCTTTTTGCAAAGACTTACATTTAAAGCAACACAGTACAATAAGACTGTAAAAGTAATCGATGAATCTTACACCAGTAAAACATGCGGTGGTTGTTTTCAACGAAATGAAATAGGTTCTTCTAAGCAATATAATTGCCCAAACTGTAAAATATCTATAGATAGAGATTTAAACGGGGCAAGGAATATTTTGCTTAGAGCTAATAATCTATTTTAAAGCTCTAATTTAGGACTTCAGCTATAGTCCTTGAATAGTTATGATTGTCTCCAAAAGTACGTTGTAGTCGTGGGTGAAGCCTAAACGACAAATGTATACACTTGTTATCATAATTTATAGCTGAATAATGTTAGAAGTTCTCATAAATGATGCAACGTTTCTTAAATCGTTATACGACAAAGTGTTAAAATCTTCTTTTTCTCTTTTTGCAGATCGCGATAGTTTATGTATGGAAAATTATTTACATTATGGTGTTAAATGTTGTGATGCAATGCTAAACATTACTAGTATCTTGAACGATGATATTTTGAAGAATGTACATAATAAAGATAATCTACGAGGATTACAGTATTTAGCATCGTGGCGATCAAATATGGAATTGTTTCACGATAAGTGCAATAAAACCACCAAGCTAGGAATGGAGGTCGCTTGTATGCATGCTGAACTAATATACCTATCAAAACAAATGGAAGAGGAATTAAGAAGAATATATACTACCAATTCATCAAGCGTCTACACACTGCCACATAGACGAGTGTCACAATTAAAAAATGGAATTAAACCCGAAAAGAAATACAAATCTAGGAAAAAATTACCATCTTCTACATTAAGACGCATCTCCACCCAGATGGTGTGATCACAGTGAGATCTCCTTCTGTATAGATAGAATAAGCTTGAGAAATATTTTCACAACAATACTTAAATACTTTTTTAAAAATGTTTGTTTTCCAACTACCTTTAAATATTTCACTGCCATCTACTTTATATTTAGCAAAACGAGTAAAGATTTGTTTTTCCATCTCTTTATACGTTTTACACTCCCATACGTAAACCATTAATTTTTTACCATATGTAGTTCTATATCGTTCATATAAATACAAATGTACAGGTTTCTTAGAATTACTGTTTTTTGCGGTCATACCAACTTTCACAATGCTGGTAGAAACCAATGGTTCTGGAATGATGATATAGATACTCATTTTACTAAATAGTAGGCTACTTTACTAATTACTATTATACTGGTAATACTTTAATGAGCATTTGAATGATACATAAAAGAAGTTTAAACTGAAACTGCGTTCGTATAATGAACTAATGAAAGTTGGTAACATCGTGCGGTATATCGCTGTTGACGAAACATGATCTTTCTCATGCGCCTGATGATCTTATGCATGTAAAACGCTATACGATATTCATTCATAACGTAATTCGGGGGTAGATGCAGATACATCTTCAATCCGCGATACATGATAATCACGTGCTTCCTATTATACTGCGCTAACTTTTCATCATAATTCCACTGTATCACTACTGGCCCGCCGTCACGATGGATCTTGATTATACCAGGAATATACCCACACTGTGTCACTGCTGTTCCATCGTGACGACGGAACCTGAGTATACCGGGTGTATAACCCCAATCTTTATCCGTCATTCGGCGAATTGCTGGTCCACCGTCACGATGGAACCTGAGTATACCGGGTGTATAACCCCAATCTTCATCCGTCATTCGGCGAATTGCAATGTTTGGATAAAGCTCAGCGTAATCAAGTATAACAGTAGGGCGTTCATCCACCTCAATGATACCCACCAGTGGACCGATACGTACATTTACTGATGCATCAGGCTCATCGAATGATACGAAACGATGTGTTTCGGGATACTCAGGTTGGTCAGTAAAGTCGCCACTTTCGTAATCACTATCACTTTCGTAATCACTCTCATAGTCACTCTCATAGTCACTCTCATAGTCACTACCATCGTCCTTTCCAGGATCATTTTCTCGATCCAAATCCAACAAATAGGCTTGGATCTTTTCTGTGTCCAGTAGTCCAACAAGATATCTCGCAATGTCTTTCACCTGTTCGTCCAGAATTCCATCAATGAGAGATGGTGCGTCTTCCATCAAGTAAATGCCTTCTGTGAGCAAATAGTTCCAGGTCTTTTCAACTTGGTCATTGACATTTCTCTGAAGAATATCAGAGTGTTGGCGACAATACGCACACGTTTCGCGCATCATCTTCAACATGCAAAATTCATGGTATTGGTGGTGACATTCCAAGATAATTCCGCCAGATACACTATCCCCACAAACACAATCATCGTTTAAAACACAGGTATCCACCATTTTCACTGCTTTAGATACTACGCAGCTTATATTTCAAAAATTACCAAAAAATTAGTTAAGAAGATGTTGACGCCTTCTTCGAATCCTATTAATAATATCGCGAATATATTGCGCATCGATAAGTTGGTGCATAGATGTTCTTGGAGAACGATATAATGGAAAACGTGGCATTAAACCAATCATAGATCTATAACTATTTCGACTGGATAGATTCGTTCTGATAGGCCTGATTACTCTAATAGGATTGACCACTTGTGTTACGGTGCGTGACATTATTTGCAAATCATTATAATCATAATTTGCCAATTCTATGTATATACTACCTAGTGGTATAGTACGTGTTGGTATCATCGCTCTAAAAACATGATTAATTATGGGTTCATCCGTATCAGGTTCATCATATGAGATGAAACGATGTGTTGTGGGAAGGCTGAAAGTTACAAATGGATGTTTATCATCACTATTTTCTTCGTCTAGACTTTCAAGATATTCATGAATTTGTTTAGTATCTGGTTCTCCGACAAGCCAGCCTGCCATCTCCTCGACTTGAGGAAGTTTGATACCATCAACATACTGCATATAATGTTCAGGTAAATCTTCGAGTAAATATCGCCAAGCACACAACATTTGATATTTTTTGATTTTCTTTAGTACTTTAGAAGGATTACGACAATAAGCACATGTATCTCGCATCATTCGTCTAGCACAATCTATATGATATCTGTGACGACATTCTACTGTAATTGTAACTTGGCCAAGTTTTTCACCACATACACATTCCTCATTCAATGCAAGATCTGCCATTTTGTCATATAGTCGCGGATACTACATCAATATATATTCAAAAATTTCCATTTAAAATTCACGTATAAACTGTAGATATATAACAAACATAATCCTACATAATCCTCATTATCATGACACTTAACACAGGTCTTGCGGTGGTAATTGTGTTGGTTATCCTTTGGTATTTATATACTGATAGCATGGATCAACCAATTGCACCTCCTCCACCAAAACCACTTCCGACAATTAGGACAGAACCGGTTTATACAGTGGTGAATACCGCAACGGGCGCATTAACTGTACCCGGCAAGATTAGCGTACCAAGTGTACCTATTTATTCAGCTAAGAACTATTGGCAGTTATATTTGCAACGCGGTTCATCTACCCTACCAGGACAGAAACATCCCATGTATATGAGAGGCGATGCAAATCGCTGGCAAGTATGGAAGAATACGTACAGACACGGTATTTCTCAAGATGAATATAAAGGTAATATGCGTTGGGGATAAAAAGATAAGTCATTAACTAAAAGATAGTATCTTTTAGTTAAGTATATAAGTCATTAACTAAAAGTTAAGTTGATTATCGAAGAGATAAAAGTCTAAAAGTTGATTATGTGGCTTTACATTGTGTTAATTATCGTTGTGTTATTTGCCATTTGGCATTATACTAAACCTAAGCAAGAACCATTCTACGGATATGCATTTTATGGTGATAATGATGAAAAACCTTTGTTTTGGGGTGAGTGGTTTAATCAACACTTTTACCGAAATGAACAAGAGAATAACAACAAACTAGTGAACTTATACCGATAAAATGAGCTTTTACAAAAGCTCACCAAAACACAAAAAATGAGCTTTTTTTGAATACTTACTAGATAGTTAAGAATTGGGGGATATTGCATCAGTTAATTAATGAATATTCTGAGTTTCATCTACATAAAACCTGGTAATGAATATTTATTGCAAAATGATGAAGACATTCGTATGTTAAACCTTGTTACTGGGCAACATACTAAAACGTTATATGTAAAAAGTTCGTACAAAACACATTATGAATGCATAGACACTCGTCTTGGTTTCAGAGAGCATGCTAGAGCAAGAGATGTTGAATATGAAATGACTAAGTATGATCTAGGCTCTGGTATTATGTTGCTTAGCAATAATTATCATACAAATCTTTCCATCGTAAAAGAGGTCATAACTTACTTACAAGATGTTAATCATCCATGGTTACGTGGATCAATTATTGCGAGCTAAATGTTAGAAACTTCTTTAGGACCAGTATTTAGCGTTATTATCGGAGTGGAGTAATTTTTTATGAATTTAAGTATTATTATATAACCATTATTATATAACGTAGATAATAACGCAAATAATACCATGGGAAGTTCTCTTTCTATTTCCGTTCCAGGCTTGAAGCCTGAAGAAGCTACTAATTGTCTTGTTGCGTCTGCAATGGACAAAGGTTACGAGGTTGAGAAGATTCATAGTGATGATCTCAAGTTTCGCATTCAACCTATTAACGAGTCAGATCCTACTCCTACTCATGAAGTCTTGATTATCAAGGGCCATGGTGTATTTAACATCAATCATACACAGCGTCGCATTGGTCAGTTGCCAGTTGTTCATAAGGTAGAATCGAACGAACAGAAAGTAGAGCAGAAATCCGAACAAATGGATGATGTTGATCTGAAAGATGAATCAGATGATGAAACGGTTGAAGATGAGAAGATTGAGAAGATTGAGGAAGTTGAAGATCTTCGCCCTATTGTACACTTTGCATCCATTGAACGATATTGTGCCGAGAGTGATATCGCACGTGTGTAGTTTTCTACATACCCCTTTCTATTTGAACTTAAAAATATATAATGTGTAGGGAGTTTTGTAAAGAGGTTCTTCCTACATGACAAGTTTGGCATCACAGGCGATAATACGTAGTAACGCTTGTGTTTGGGGGCGCCTCCAGATTACGGCGTAAAAAACCACTTTTTTGCATTTTGAACTTTTGAATAGGAATTGTAATAGTGTTAGCGTAACAGCAGTGTAAAAATGGCATCACGTGTGGATATCGGAAAAGAATCGTGGTATGAACAGTTTAATCTAGATGCGGAATATTGTGTCGACGAGGATTTGTTTAATGAATTGTGGGATTTGCACCCAGCTGAGTATGGCAAGGTTAAGATGATGAATTATAAAACTAAAAAATATGAAGAAATTAACACGCCCCGTTGGCAACAATCATTTGGTAAAGATTATAATTTCACTGGTATGAATCATAAGGCGTCTAAACTTGAACATCCGTTTCTGATAAAATTGCTTAAGTTTGTAAATGATAGATCTGACATCAAGTATAATCAAGTCTTGATAAATTGGTACAATGATGGACAACATTACATTGGAGCTCATAGCGACGACGAGAGACAATTAGTAAAAGATAGTGCTATTTATTCGTTTAGTTTTGGCCAGGAACGTGACTTTGTTATTAAGAATAAGAAATATAAAATAACTGACCCTGATAGAGTTAGAATCGTTGTACCGCTTAATAATAACTCATGCGTTGTAATGGGAGGTAAAATGCAAACGTATTTTACCCATGAGGTTCCAAAGCGAGCATCGAGTAAATGTCCTGGAAAACGAATCAACATTACGATGAGAGCGTTTGCCTAAAATATAAGTTCTTTTTTTGTTCTGATATAGGACTACTTAAAGATGTCAGTGTCGGTATTTAATGTCGATCTTAAGTCATTTACTATTGATCAGGTTGGTCCATTAGGGGTTGACAATCTAACATTAGCCACTGAAAATGTCATTACCTCCGCTATTACCTCCGCTATTATAGCGCCTTCAATGATCCTCGCTCAGCGTGATTATGGTGCAGTAGGTAATGGTATAGCAGATGATACTACTCCTTTAAATAACGCTATCGCCGCAGCGATAGCACAAGGTAAAATATTGTATCTGGAAACTGGCACTTATCTTATTACTAGCGCTCTAACATCATCTAATGGCCTAACCATAATAGGGGCACCTAATGCCATTATCAATTTATCAGGTGCTATTAATTGTATTAACGCTAGTGGGTCTAACGCCTACATTTTCCGGACAATCACTTTTACGGGGAGTTCATCTAATTTCATCATAAATGCAACAGCTGCAATTGATTTAACGTTTGATCAATGTGACACGACACTACTTAGTATATTAACCACGACTTCGACAGTTTCCAAGTTATATGTGACAAACTGCACCATGACATCTAACGGGGCGAATATGATAAATGCAACAGGTAACATAACAAATATGTATATATCTGATTGTCAATTTACTATAACTAATGCTAGCTTTTCAACTGCAAATCAGTACGCATTATGTACAATGAAAAATTCTTCATGTATTATTGCTACTAATGTGATTAATACGGGCATTTTTAAAAGTACCACAAATATCAACACAACAAACGTCTCCAATTGTTATATTGAAATTGACGGAATGACTAATTTTAAGCGTATCTTTTGGGCATTACTAAATATGAATGATGTATATCTAACAGATTGTTATGCGATATTATCAAATGGTGATGCAAATACGATAGCAGACGCTGTAAATATAGGGCAGTGTTATTTTTCCAATTGTTTCTCGCCAATATCTAGTACAGGTACTAGTGTTGCATTTAGAGCAATCGGTGAAGACGGGATGCGTAATTGCATGTTTAGTAATATAGATACGGGGTATTTTGGGTCTGCTAGTACTCCATTTATGGAAACACACACATTACAAGACTCATATATATCAAACTGCCAAGGCGGAAATGTAACAATTACTCAAATACATGTTAATCCGTCAGATTCGACAAACGTTCATATAGTAAATAACACCCTGGTTAATATAACCTGTGAAATTTCACAAGATACTGGAGCAACGAATATCTTTATTATGGGTAATATTTGCGAAAGTATTTACTGTGATCTTAAACCTGATTCTGCTAATTACACTATTAGTAATAATGCAATTATGACAACAGGGTCGGGCATTGCCTTTAACCAAGCAATTGACGCTAATTTGGTGAATGCTGTTATTAGTAATAATATTATTATTACTAATGGTGTCGGTTCTCACATTGGCATTAATCTTCCAGATAATCCATCATATGAAAATGTTCAGATTACTAATAATATGATAAGTACAGGTGTCAACCCGTTAACTACAGGTATTGTATTAGAAGGTACGGTCATAACAAATTGTTATGTCTTCGGAAATTACGCTAATGCAACAACACCTTACGTATTAGACGCTTCGTTAATTAGCTCCGGTGTTTTAGAGTTTGACATAACAGATCCTCGAGGATACACTTATACCACAGCTCCAGCAATTGATTACTCATTTATCAATGTAGTGCGTGATTATGGAGCAGTTGGGGATGGTGTGGCGGATGATACTGTAGCATTGAACAATGCCCTTACGGCAGGTGTTTCTCAAGGCAAACCAGTTTTCTTTCCGGGAGGTACTTATAGAACTACTGGCTTACTGACAGTTCCAGCATCAGTCACAGGCTTTAGAATGTTAGGAAGTTCTTGGCACAATGCAATTATCGAATGTGACTATGTTGGCAACACATTAAGCTTTGTTGGAGGGAATGGTATAATAATCGAGGATTTAACATTTAACCCCCAGGCAGCAACTGATGGCGGTGTTGCTATCACTATTAACCCAGTGACGGCTGGTACTACTCCCAGCACCGATATTACAATTCGTAATGTGCATACAGGTGCAAATGCAGTATTGGGCGCGCTTGAGCTTATATATTGCACCGACGTAACTGTAACTAATTGCGTATTTGATGCAGGTGATATTCAAGTTTCAGGCTCTACAAACAAAAGTAGTAATATTGTATTTGAAAAGGTACTTGTCACTAACATTGTTCTAGATTCTCTTTGTGAGAACATAATAGTGAATTCTTGTAAGGTATTAACAGCTGCTGGTATTGGAATTGAGTGTAGAAATGATGGGTCTACTATTACTAATCTTGTTATTGCTGATTCGTTAATAGATGGTGCTGGAAACGATGGTATTAGCCTTGGTGCTGTATCAGATATAAAGATTACTGGATGCACTATCAGCAATTGTACTGATGCAGGTATCAACTTCTTGACTGGTGGATCACAAGAGAATGTGATCATTAGCGAAAATTCGTTTATCACTAATGATAAAGGAGGAATAAACGTGCGTAATACGGGTTCTGTCACTATTACAGACAATAAATTTGACGGTAATTCTGTACCAGCTGATACTTATTCTGGCATTTTAGCTGACTCTACGAAGACCACGGGCAGCTTTAATGTAACAGGAAACACATTTGTAAATGCCCATCAATACTCTCTTGATTTTGATGCAGCCGTAACAAGATTCATTATTGCGAATAACGACATGACTGGCGTTACAGGAACGGCTAATACACCGGTGGCAAGTGCGGTTAAAGTCATTATGGCAAACATTGGCTAAGAGCCCTTTTTCTAAAAGGGCGCCAAAAACTGAGAATGACTTTTTTTGTAGCTATATACACGAAGATGTCTGGAGCGAAAATAGCAATTATAATTGTTTTAATATTAGTGCTAGTTGGATTGATTGGCGGGCTCGCCTACTTCTATTTTAGCGGAAGTAGCAGTTCTACACCGTCTATTCCTAGTACACCATATACACCTCCGCCATATGTACCACCAAGCCAACCTAACGATCCATATGTGCCACCTAGCCAACCCAGTACGCCGAGTCAACCGAGTCAACCGAGTCAACCGTCTAATCCTCCACCAGTTTCATCTCCATCTCTAAGATGGTCAAGCATGAATGATTGGTTTGGAAATAACACAGGTGGTTTCGCTAAGCAAGTCGGTGGGACGCTTCCTTCTTCTGCCGATGAAGCAGCTGTTAAAAAGATGTGTGAAGATTTAAGTACATGCCAGGTTGCGTCTAGGGAAGACCCCAGTAAACCATGGAAATTCTATAGTGATTTTAGAGCACCTCGTTGGATGAAAGGTGCTAAATCCTTTGTTAATGAACGTGAAAAAATTAACTTCGGAAGATCCGAACCATTGCTTATTGCGCCTAATATCTATAAAGAAGTACCTGGTATTAATCCGTTTGGAGGTAATGGCAAAGCGCGCCAATATCTTAAGAAAGATGTGGATATTCAGAAAGCTAAGCAGATTTGTGATGCATGGAAACAGAGTGGATATACTTGTACAGCTGTAACTCAAGAACCTAATGGTGATATTACTCTGTGGGAAAGTTTGACTAAAGGAACTCCCGATCCAAATCGCAAGGTTTGGGTGAATATGTTTAACAGTGCGTTTAAAACCGGGGCGTGGTAAATTTTAAAAGTTCTTTTTTGAATATTATACAATATGAACATTATACAATAAAAATCAAAGATGCTTGTTGATAAATTTATTGAAGAATATGGTACCTTAGACTTTGGGTGGTTTATTGATAGTTCAATTTACGATGATATTCACAGTATTGAAGTAGAAGGTAATACACTGCACTGTTATCTTGAAAATGGAGATTTGGTGATAAAAGCCGAGTTTATACAACACGAAGGGAAAATTCAAATGCATGGCGTGATGTCTTATCGCAATGGAGATCATATTGAAAGATATGATCATGGGATGCTTCATAGTGAAACACACCCCGCGGTGTATATTCGCGATGATGAAGGAGTTGGCGAATTTTGGTATTATAAAGATGAACATCATCGTGAAGGAGCACCTGCATTAATTGATTATTTACCTAATGGATCATTACGAGAAGAAGAATGGTGGAAACATGGCAAGAAACATAGAATTGACGGCCCCGCAGTTGTTTCTTATGTAGATGGAATAGTTACTAACGAAGAATGGTGGGTTGACAATAAGAGACAAGATATTGATCTTAAAAGTTCTTTTTAAAAGGGGAATTTAGTTTTTGTGTTCTTTTTCAAAAGAACAATTTTTGAATAAGATAATACTAAATACTTATACTAGTTATATTGCAAAGAAAATCAACACGAAAATGACACCTGAAGAATTTATTGCACAGTATGGCACTGTTACACTCAACTGGGAAGGAATTGACAAAGTATTAGTTGATGAAGATCATGTTGTGACTTATAAAAATAATGTATTCTTTAGTAGCTTTACTATTGTACTACACGAGAATCAATATGTTGTACACGGAGAACATAATACAACTAGAATTATAACACATTATAAGTATGGCGTTGTACATTGTGAAAATGGCCCAGCTAAGACTGAATATTACGATGACGACAGACTTGTTATCAAGATGCAATATTGGATTATCGATGGAGATCTTAGTCGAGTAGATGGACCTTGTGAATTGATCTATTTCCCAAGCGGCAACAAAGCGAGAGAAATGTGGGGGGTGGGTGGAAATATTCATCGTCTCGATGCACCTGCTCTACAAGTGTGGCACGGAAATGGTCAACTAGCCCAAGAAATATGGGGGAGACATGGGAATATGCATCGGGATGATGGACCTGCGTATAGCTACTGGTGGCCAAACGGTCAACCGTTACCTAAAATGGAATGTTGGTTTAAAGAAAAAAAATTGCATCGTGAGGGTGCACCCGCAGTAATCAAAAGAGATGAACAAGGCAACGAAACCGAAACCCAGACCTGGATCGACGGCGTTCAGATTGGCAACTGAACTACTTATGTTAGTGCTCGCTTAGTCATCGGCAATGTATACACTTTTTTAAGTAACTCTATAAATTCAGCTCGATTTTCTGGCAAAGGATAATCACAAGACACTGTTTCTTTTTCCCAGTCTTTACACACATCTTCGTCATAAGTCCATCCATATATTTCCAAACATTTGGAAATAGCCAAAAGAGTTTCAACTTCATCTTTATTTAAGCCTTGTGCGCCTAATGGAACGGATACATGGGTTTTTCGATATTTCTCATTTGTTTTGATTCCAAACCATAAATGTTGTCTACATCGGCTGGTTGCAATATAAATACCATCGTTCATCATAAGACAATGAATGCGAAGATTATCGTCTATTTCTCTGGGGAACATATCTACAAGAGCTTTAGCTGCACCGTAATCAATTATGATACTAGGATCAATTGGCATCTGTATTACATAACCACCTCCACCTGTTGACATTTTGAATACTTATTATTTAGTAAATACTTACGCAACAACTTACTTATTAATAGATAACATATTCAAAATGATCGAAATAGGATTAGTTGTTTTATTGGTAGCGGCAACTTATAATAAATGGATACCTTGGCAAGTTTCCGTAGGATTAGGCCTTGTTGGCTATTGGTTGCCTAAATCTTTAGTAGTTACACCATTAAACTTCTTTTACCCAGAAATCATCACTAATATCAAACCAGGTGATAACATTGCGTTAACCTTTGACGATTCACCGTATGGATCGGAGGAAGCTATTCTTAACCTACTTAATGAATGGGATCAAAAAGCTACGTTCTTTATTATATCTGACAACGTAACACCTGCAAATCGTGAAACGTTGGTGAAGATGGTGAAATCTGGTCATCAGCTAGGTAACCATGGTAAAACTAATTCAATGCATGCATTGAAATCCCGTGATGTTTTAACGCATGAGATTGTAGAGTGTGATAATCTAATTAAATCTATTTACAATGAAGCCAATGTAAATCTACCAAAAAAGATGGTATATCGCCCTGGGTGCGGAGTGTTCACCCGTTCAATGATTCAAGTTGCGTCAAAACTTGGATATACTATTGCGCTTGGTTCAGTGTATCCTAATGACCCATCAGTGCGTTCTGGGTTCATTAATTACTACTATCTTAAATACCACTTGGAAAAAAATGACGTAATCATATTACATGATAGATATTGGACTATTCCAATGCTGCAACGTTTACTACCATTGTTGAAGGAAAGATCTGTTAAATCAGTAACATTGACAGATTAAACCCCTTTCTTTAGATAGTTACTTTAGATGGTTTCTTTTGAATAATATATTGCATATTATACCAACACAATGGCAGAATACGAGTTTGAAGAATTTATTGCGATATACGGAAAGTTTGACAAGTATGATGAATGGCACTTCTCACATGTCACACACGTTTGCGTTGATGAAAATGTAGCTACTTTGTATAGACAGAATCGTTATTATGGTACACTTAATATGGTATTCCACGAAGGTAAATGGAAAAAACATGGTATATATACGCTTTCATGTTTGCGTACTGATTACTACTTCGAATATGATGTTTTACACCGTGAAGATGGACCGGCTTACATATCGCGTCATGAAAACGGGCAAATCTGGTTAGAGGTTTGGTATAATAATGATAGACGTCATCGATTAAATGCTCCGGCGGTGCAGCGATGGGATAATCAAGGTAATTTAATCGAAGAATATTACTACGTTGACGGTGTTCGAATTGGTAACTGAAATTTAATTTTTATGTATAAAAATTAACGCGCTCACTTAGTCATCGGTAATGTATACACTTTTGAAATGCACCTACTGTCATACCAACATAATGACAAAATATACACGGGGCGAGTTTATCGCCGAGTATGGCGAACTTAATCTCATTTGGGGCTATGAAGATATAACCCATGTTGTAGTTGAAGGAGTTAAAGCAACCGTTTATGCCGATACTGAGATATTCAGTGTATTTTCCATGGCTCAATGTCCAAGTACCGGTAAGTGGGTACTACATGGAAAATATAAAATGTATAAACATACAGGAGATTATAAACATAGAACGTCATATTATGTTATGGGAACGCTACATAGAGAGGATGGTCCCGCTTTACGCGCAGTATTTAATAATAATATGATCGAACATATGTATTATAATATGGGTGAGCTACATAGAGAAGGAGCCCCTGCACACATTATAATGAGGTCCAATGGGGAAATTATAGAAGAAAAATATTATATCAATGGTGAGTGTCATAGAGAAGACGGCCCTGCTGTAACACTTTTCTATGGGGATAAAATCTCAAAACAGTGGTATCATCATGGCGAACCTTATGAGCCCAATTTGACGAAGAGAGCATTGTGTCAATGAATGGTAATTTTTTAAGCACCCTAACTCTAAGAGTTAATTGTATCATCTTAGATACAAACATTGACAATGGATAGCCCATCAGTGAACAAAGAATGTTGTGAACAACTCATTGCGTTGATTCACCAACATGGCGGTTGTTGCACTACTATTGTACATGAGGAACATGATTATTATACTATTGATAATCATGTTACAAAGTACGCCCTAGATTTTGTTGCTGGGGATAAAAAGTACAGGATTATACATCATGTTGATCAACTAATTGGTAGCGATGTTCTCACATTGCGGTGTGTATTACCTTCATTGTGGAGTACAAGAATGTATGTAAATTTCAATGGTGAACGAATCTGGGCGTTGCGTGCTAAACAAATGTATGATGAAATGGTGGGGTCTTTGATGCTTCACCCAGAGTCGTTCAAATTGCAAACAGCGTCAGATCTACCAGTAGATCAATTCATGGAAACGTTACAATGTCTTTTCGCCACACCTAGCACCCTTACAAAAGCCGCGAAATAAGATTCTATCTAAAACTACTATCTTTGACCATTTTTGAATGATGTACACTTTTTTACTACCGACTATCTAAAGAAACTATCTAAAAGATAAGGAGATATCGTTTAACTATGGTGTTTTCCACTATTCTTGGCACTACAATGACTGCTGCAAATATTGTACACGTACACATGCGTACTATACCTGAAACTGAATATGAAGAAGTAAAATGCACTGTCAGAAAAATTGAGGGAAAACTTAAAGCTCAATCAACAGAAGTTAAGTATGATGGAAAGCAAGAATGGAGACTTGGTGGTGCACTTCATCGTAGTGGTAAACCTGCAGTCGAATATTACGACAAAGATGTATTAAGAGCTATGGAATATTATCAACTGGGTAAATTTCATAACGGTGAAGGTCCAGCTCGCAAAGTGTTAAACTCCGATGGGACAACATTATTGGAAGAACATTACTTTGAAGGGGAGTTACATCGCTCAGATGGACCAGCAGTTGTGCAAAATCATCCCAATGGTAAAATCTATATGGAAAAGATGTATGAATTTGGAAAACTGCATCATTGGGGTAAACCTGCGATAGTTGTTTATAATACTGATGGTAAACCAATTGTTAAAGAATGGTATATGCATGATAAAAAACATCGCTATGATGCACCGGCTGTAAAATACTGGTATGATAATGGCGACTATAAACATGAATATTATGAACTTGGAAGATTGCATCGTGATCATGTGCCTGCAGTAATTATTCAGTTTCAAGGAGAGTATAGATGTGAATATTACCAACGTGGTAAACTACATCGCGATCATGGTCCTGCTGTCGTAGATATTGACGATTTTGGACAAAGACATGAGGAATACTACCTTAACGGAAGACAATACTCAAAGATCGGGTATTACTTTGCTAAAGCCGGTTTGTGGTGGTAAATAATTCTTATCTGGTAATTTTTAAAAAACGATTTAATTACCGATGTTCGAGTAAATCAAACGTTCTGATAAGAACTTTCAGAATGCCACGATAACTGACATTGTTGTCGAGTAATGCACGTAATACACCTAGTTTGGCGATGTTGAATGGTACGAATAATCTTTGTTCTTTGCACAATGCAGTAACTTGTTGCTCATACGTTTTTTCTTCTAACATAAGTTTGTTTTGAATGTGAAGGTATGCAACAGCCATAAGTTTATACGTTTCCTCTGCATCATCATGTCTACTGTAAGTGACTGCAAGATAACGATATGTTTGCAAATCTTCATCATACATAGTAAACGCATCTATTATTTTGATGATTTCTTTCCAATCTTTAAGTAGATGACTTTTAACGCTAGAGTTGACGTATATTTTCATCGCACTAGCAACGTATTTGCACCTACTTTGTTTTGCTCGTCGGAGGATAATGTCTTCGTCTCCACCTGCTTCTAACAATTGTATGCAATCTCCCAATTCTTTTGCATTTCTCTCAAGCATATGAAACGCTTGGCTGCACTCGTCCATTGCTCTTTTAGAAAAAGAGCGGCAAAAGATAAATAATGCTCTTTTTTGTTGTAGTATGATATATAGGTACATTATACTTCAAAAATGGAACTTTTGACGGCTTTCTCGCTGGCGCTCGAAAACCTAAAGTTCGCAAAAGGCTGGAAAGTTTCTAAGGGTTCTTTCTATTTGAAGATATAAATGAGTTCAAATAGAAAGAACCCTAGTTTTCGGGTTTTAGGATGGACGAGCGTAGCGAGCTCCATCCTAAAACCCATTTTTGAATGATGTACAGGATAATACCATCGTATAACGATATTTACGTAGTAACACCACAATGGCTAAATTCACAGATAAAACGTTTATTGTATCGGAATCCTTCGTGAAGGATTGTACCGTTGCTTATAAAGTACTAAACAATATTTACACGAAATATAACGGAACTTATTCATTTACACTGAAAGAGCCATTTTCACATCGCAGTACGGACAAAATTGCCCAAAAATTATACAAAGCGTGTAGTTTACATGACGTGGAAGGCGATGCATTCATTCTTATTGATAGTCTTGCTAATACTTACTATAGTGTGAAAGCAATGTTAAAACAACTTAACGAGTTTAAACAATTAAAACGTTATTATGATGACGTAGCCTACCGCGATAGTGATAGTGACGATGATAGTGACGATGATAGTGACGATGATAGTGATAGTGACGACGATGAGCACGATATTGTATATGATGAACATGAGCAAATTATCATTGATCGAATTAAACGTAAAGTAGAAATTAAATATAACTTTATCGATGATCTGCAACGATTGAAAGATCTTTGCCGTATCGTAAATATGACAACCATTGAGGAAGTCTTTAATAATTACCCAATTGAATTTGAAAATGCATTGCGTAATATTTTCGAAAAAGGTGGCGCCTCTATCACCAAGTCACAATATTCTTATGAAAAATGTGTATATGGTACCAGCGTAAAATCTATGATTAAAATGTGCATCCGTTATGTATTTAACTGTGATCAACATGTAGCATATAACACAATTAAAAAATTGTTAAATGATGCTGGAGTTGTAGTTACAGCTTTTAATAGTTATCAAATTCCTGATGTGCAAGAAGATTCCAAGGAGGATATTGGTGAGCTTCTTTGCGACGATAGCGATTCTGATAGCGATTCTGAGGATGAATCTGACATTGAAGAAGAAGAGGAAGAGCCAACGCCTACAACTGTGATGGTCGAACCAACCAAAAAAGAACCTGAGGAAGATCAAGCTGTCAAGAAGGTGTACGAACAGCTTAGCAAAGCCTTCATCGATGGTAATACCGAGAAGTACAAAAAACTTAATGAATTGCTCACTCTCTTGTTGGACATGTGAGGAAGTTTTAAATCATTAAGTTTTCATTTTTTTATTTTTTGAAGTATGTTGTATTATATACGGATTATACTTCAAAAAGATGAAATACACTCTTACTGAATTTATCAAAGAATATGGCCATATATTACACCGCACGAATGTATCTGATGTTATTGTAGACGATAATTATGTGAAGGTCTACTTGAACGATACATTAGTGTCAGAATTTCCTATGGTCTTGTACAATGGTAAATATGTGATGCATGGTGTATATAAGGCATATTTCTTAGATGGTAGTAAAATGTATAAAGTTTACTATAAGAATGGAGAATATCACAGGGAAGACGGTCCGGCGTATTATCAATGGACTTATGAAAAAACAAAAGATCGTGAAAGTTATTATAAAGATGGCAAATTACATAGAGAAGATGGGCCTACCTCCACATACTGGCACAATAATGGAAAGTTAAGATTTATTGGTTATAATGCTAATGGAAAGCGCCATCGTATTGATGGTCCAGCTGCTCAATATTATTATACTGATGGTAAATTGGTTGAGGAATCTTATTATGTTGATGGTGAATTACATAGAGAAGATGGGCCGGCACTTTACAGAGATGATGATGGTGTTGTAACACTTGAATGGTATTATCATGGGAACAAATATGAGCCTACTTTGACTAAACGAGCCTAAGAACTTTTTTTTTGAAGTACTTATTTATAAATACTTATTCATCAATATGAATTCAACTGGAGAATGTGTTCTTGAAGGATATACATGGGGTAAAAGAGGGTCAAAGCAATGTGACGGCACTAAGAAAATTTGTGATTGGTGTAATCGTATAGTATGTTGTCGTCATATGGAATTCATTTTTCCAATAGATGACATAATTTTGCACAGTTGCTATGAATGTGTTGCTAATGAAGAAAAAATTGTAGTTAATGGTGAAATAATTTCACCATCTACCCATCTCAGTTTATCCCTCGTAGAATTTTGTAAGCTACATTATTGTTTAACTACCAAACGTGCCCTTTAACTTAGAGACGTTAAAAAATGTATAAACATTAGCTACTAATGTAATCAAGAAACCATGTTTGTTCTGGGGTACGGTCTTGTTTTTCACGCAAGATTTGAACACACTGATTGTAATAGCGGAAGAATTTGTTAACATCTACTGGTAGGTTTGGTCTTAAACTAGAATTGTACGTGAAGATTCTGGATGGATGCTTCTCATTGATAAGCTGCATCTCTCCGCAGATCCAATCGTCATCATCTGATATTTGGAATTTAATGTCGATCACAGTTGTATCTCCTCCGATAGGAAATCCAATATGCCCGGTTCTTTTAGCGCCTCCGGCAATTGTTAAATCAAAATTCGCGATATCCCTGTAATCGGCATAGCGCTGTCGTTCATTAAGATAAGATTCAATAAACTGATCAAAGTCGTCTTCCATCTTGTACTAATAGTATTATGCTATACATACTTCAAAAAGAACTTTAGTTGATGCTTCGCATCAACTAAAGTTCGCAAAACACTATATGTTCTATTTGAACTCTTCTTTATCTTCAAATAGAAAAAGCTCGCTTTGTGAGCCCCGAATCAACCATGATGAACAATGATGCGAAAGCGTTCAACAATGCTGTTCTGTCATCGTCGGACAGAGTCTTCTCATACGAGAAGGCCTTCACTGGACCAGACATCTTTGCAACGTCCAACCACAAAGCTGCTGTTCTCTCTGTGAGGTAAGGTTGTCGGGTGCTAAGATAAACACTGTTCGAGCGACCAGATCCGTATTGCACGGACAATGTGTGAACCCGACGATATGGATCAAACCACAACGTGATGGTCGCATCACCGATGTAAACGCGATGATCTTTGCGGCTATAATGCTTTTCAATTTCTCGCTTCAAAATTTCCATGATTTTGCTTGCTGCTGGTAGGCCAAGCTTGTAAATTGGAGGCCGTTCTTCTTGGTCGCTCATCTTTGCGTCGTTTTTATCTATGTGAGATATAACGTTGTATGTGTTTAAAAAATTGCCAGGATGGTAAAAATTGAAGTGTTTACTCTATGAGAGTTAATTGAAGCTCTGTAAGAGTTTAACTGTTACTCTTACCACTATATAACTCACAATGAACGAGTTTCCTGTTAAATCTAAACCGTCAAAAGCGTTAAGTGATAATCATACATTCACATATACATACCATCCAAATGGCCAATTAAAGTCTGAAACTTGGCGTACTAATCATGTGCTTCATAAGCTGAATGGACCTGCTATTCAAGAATGGAATGAAGAAGGCAAATTAATTGGGCAAGCATGGTATTTTAACGGTGTGTTACAATCTTTTAGTTAGTAAAAGCTTTATCTTTAGATAGTTATTTTTATGTTTTGGTGAGCTTTTGTAAAAGCTCTTTTTGAAGTATATATTCTTTTACACAACACCACTACTAAATAACGCGATGACGACAAAATATACAGCTGGTGAGTTTACTCAGCTTTATGGTTCTTGTGATTTGCTTTGGAGCGATATAACATCTGTCCAATGTACTGAAAGAGATGAATATATTGACGTTGTAACATACTATGGAGATATAGTTGCGAGTACTTTTTCAATTATCTTCCATGAAGGACAATGGAAGAAACATGGTGAGTTTGATTGGACACAAGACAGTGTTCATCATTTAAGTTATTTTAGATATGGAAAATTACATCGTGAAGATGGCCCAGCAATAACTAGTTACATATGGGGAAACCTGTTTTACAGAAGATGGTACAAAAATGGAATTCAACATCGTGAAGATGGACCTGCTTTCGAAAAATGGCATGACGATGGAAAATTAGAAGAACAAATTTGGTATCTAAACGGTTTAAAACATCGTGAAGATGGTCCCGCATATCTATATTGGTACAGTTCTGGAGTTTTAAATGTCTCAAGATGGCATCATAATGACATTTGTCATCGTGAAGGTGGCCCGGCTTGTAGTATATATACTCCTGATGGTAAACTTGTCTCAACTGAGTGGTATTATAATGGTAAGATGTATGAACCAGTTCTTACTAAGCGTGCTCTTTTTTAGTTTTGATGAGCTTTTGCAAAAGCTCATTTTTAGTTTTTTGCGAACTTTAGGTGACGCTATGCGTCGCCGTCAAAAGCTCTTTTTGAAGTATATACAAGCATATTACTATATACATTGATAAAAATGAGTCTTGGAAAACATCTCGAAGGTTACACTGTTGATTCCAAAGGACGTACTCTTAACGAGTTATTAAAACAGCGTTCTGCGGACTATAAATTATGTATTGCCAATAAGGTTTCTTCCCATGACATGCGCATATTAGCAGGGCAATACTGGCGTGATATTCATTCTTTAATTATTGCGATTTTGACCAACAATGGAATGAACCATGAATCAGTAAAAACAAAGGATGATATAGTATGGTTCTCAGAAGAAACTGCAGGACTTGATGGTTCAGTCCTATTACGAGTCTCACCACGTGGGGGAAGTACATACTTATTCGCGATTAGCGGTACAACATCAGAAAACTTAACATTTATATACGATTATAGTTATGAAAGTGAGGTTTCGGGTAAAAGAGATAGAGCACGACATGCATATAAACTAATGCTAGAACACTTGCCAGAAGAAATATTATCTCAAATGGAATCAATTTGAACTCTTTTTATGTTTTTGTAAAAGCTCACAAAAACTCTTTTTGAAGTATAATAATAGTAAATAATAGATAGGTTATCATTTAACTATAGGTAGATATGAGTCTTGGAAAACATCTTGTTGGTTGTACAGTTGATGCCAAAGGGCATACTCTTGGAGAATTATTAAAACGATGTTCCGATGAGTGTAAACGTAGCTATGATAATTGTAACCCAGATCATGTAACTCAATGGATAAGACAACAAACCTGGTACAAGATCCGTTCGCTACTTATTACGATATTAACTAACCATGGAATAAAACACGAATTTGATAAAATGGATGATGTTGTATGGCTCACAAAAGAATCATACGACGATCTGTGTCTCTCACTAAATTTCGGTATAAAATTAGAGGATGCGATATACAGTTTTCGTTGCAACAATTATAAAAAAGTCGGTCAATTAACAATTTGGCTCGACAGATATAGTGGTATATATAAGCAAGATAAAGAACACAAAGCACGTAAACTGCTATTAGAACATTTACCAGAGGAAATGGTATTTCACATGGGGCTTTTGTAAAGCTTTTTTTGGTGAGCTTTTGTAAAAGCTCTTTTTGAAATAGAGTTATAGTATCAATTCTTTTGGTAAAAGAATGGCTAAAACTGAGATAATGGACGACTCAACGCTTTCCACTAAAAGAAAAGACCCTAATGAAAGCACTTCTAGTTCTAGTAATGTACCCAGAAAACGCGCTAAACGACATGATTTGTATAAGTGTGAAGTATGCAAAGCTGAGTTTATAGAAGCAGAAGCATTGGTCATCCATAAACAAACACATGTTTGTAAGGTGTGTGGGGCTTTGTTTGCTAAACCATTCGCTTTGACTGAGCATATGAGAACTCACACTGGCGAAAGACCTTATATGTGTGATGTATGCGAAAAAGCATTTGCAAAAATGGGAAATTTGAAAAAACACATGAGAATTCATACCGGTGAAAAACCTTACGTGTGTGATGATTGCGGTCAGTCATTTTCTGTCTGGAGTATTTTAAATGTTCATAAGAGAATGCACACTGGCGAAAGACCTCATAAGTGTGACTGTGGGAAGGCGTTTACAACATCTAGCAGTTTGATAAGACATAGGAGAACACATACCGGCGAAAGACCTTATGCGTGTGATGTTTGTGGAAAGGCGTTTAATGCGTCTGATAGTTTAGCTCTGCATATGCGAACTCATACTGGTGAAAAACCTTATAAGTGCGATGTATGTAAATGGGCGTTTAATGACCCCCGAGCTTTAAAAAAACACATAAAACATCACAAGTTCGAACATACATACAAATGTGATTATTGCAACTTCTCATCAAACGGCAAGTCTCAAGTGACACAACATTCTAAAATTCACTTTTCTATTTGAACTCATTTATATCTTCAAATTAAATTTTCTGGTTTTTTGCGGCTTTTACATACATACCAGTGCGTCTATTATAATCTTCTACAATGTCTTCTTTTGCGACTTGTTTAAATATCTGCATTGTTTCATGTACTACAAGATAATATGATATTGCATCTATATGATCGTAAATTCTGCATTCGAGATTTTTGCTGATACATTCATCGCATATCGCATATGCGATATAATAAAATTTTCCATCATTCTTATGGTTGATAGCCACTTTATATAAACGATTTTCCCCTAGGGGATGAAACAGACGAACTCCTCGTGAATAATATTCGCACCTTGACATTGATCTTTCTCTAAAGAATGTAAATACTGTTTTAAGATGATAGTATATTCAAAAATGCCCTTTTGA
>TARA_R110002049_G_scaffold171695_3_pt1 | contig 53620 bp, 57 predicted proteins | sample TARA_R110002049 | Tara Oceans TARA_R110002049 (sample SAMEA4396941) | marine metagenome | biome: Polar Biome; feature: [SRF] surface water layer (ENVO:00010504); material: water (ENVO:00002006), including particulate matter (ENVO:01000060) such as... | depth 5 m | reverse complement strand
CCGGAAGGCGGATTTTCAGTTTCCCCGACGCTGGGATTGGGACTTCAGTTCATGAAATTCAATCTGGATTATGGATTTGCCAGTTTTGCGGGAACTTCCAGTAATTTGGGTTACACGCATCGCATTTCATTGCAGTATAGATTTGGAAACTAAAAAGCTTACTACTCAGGCTTAGAAAAATCCATAATGTATGTTTCTTCATCAACCTTGTAAAAATAAACATCGGATCTTCCATACTCTTCAAGATGCTCTTTGGTAACAAATTGTCCGTTAGAAAGACCAAGTCTATTTCTGAAATACTCTCCCAATAGGCTGTTATTATGCGGCGTTTCAATCGCTGTTCCTAATTCATTTTTTTGAGCTCTAGTACAAACGAAGTGTTTATTGTCGTCAGTTTGTACTGTAAAATGTTTTCCTTTGGTTGGAAAAAAATCACTATTGTAGATTTTTGGTCTTAACTGAATATATGCTTCATTCAAATTTCTAGTATAACCTTCTTTTGTTCTGTGTCCCCAGTTTAGACCCGCAGAATTTTGGACTTCCCCTTTCTTAGTTATAAGTGGAACATTTATAGATTTTAATCCATTGTCAGTATTTCCTTCACTACTCTTTTGAGTCAATTTTACAGAGCCTTGGAGTCGTGAATATTTTTGGGGTTTATATATCGAAATATGATTTTCTATATCATGAGAATTACAAAAAATTGTGCTCGCCTCTATTCTCTCAAAGTATTCAATAGCCTTAACTGAATCGCACTCTGTTAGTATTTCATGATGTCTTTCATTAAACGCAGTTTGAGAGTAATTCGCAGACCCCATATACGCCTCGCTATAACTTTGTTTATTACGCCACAGATATAGTTTTGAATGGACTGGTTTATTAATATGGACATAGCTACACTTAAATATCCCATCAAATTCTTCTTCCATTAATTTCACAAAAGTTTTATGATTCGCAATATCAATACCGTCCCTTTTTGTCATTCCAACAATTAATCTGACATTAATTTCTCTTCCCAATGACAAAACATCACTGATATGATGAAAGCACATAGCTGATGTTGCATAGCCAGAAACAATTAAAAGTTCATCTGATTTTTTAGATGGGTCAATCAGAATTTTTTGGTAAAGATCTGTTGAATACATTATCAGGAAACTTGCTCTAAGTATTCTTCGGAAGGTTCTAACAACCTTGGGGCAATAGATAGGTTCGGAGATACTGATTTATACTCAACTCCAGCGATCGTTTTGAGAATAGATTCGAATATAATTTTTACACCTTTTGGAGGAACGGCCATTCCAATTTGCTTTCTAACACTTTCTTTCGACCCACAAAAAACAAAGTCATCAGGAAAAGTTTGCAACCTTGCTCTTTCTCTATTTGTTAATGCTCTTGGTTCTTCCCAATGATAAACGTGTGTACCCCCTCCACCACTTCCAGTAACAGTATAAGCTGGTTTTTCAGGATCAAGACGTTTATAAATTTGACTTATTTTTGCTCCTCTGACATTTAAAGAAAGGTGTTCAGGCAAATCTGCTGTAAATGCATTTTCTCCAGGTTTAATATGCTTTAGTCGTTCTACTACTGTCTTTGCATGATTAGTAAATTCGTTATTGGGTGCGTCTTGAGGGATTGGAGGATTTTCAATTGCTGACTTGGATGTAATATCTACTTTACTGAAATCAATTGGAGCTGGTACTTTGAAATTTAACCCTAAATCATTCCTTAAACCAACAATTATAATTCTATGTCTTGCCTGTGGCACACCGTATTTTTCAAATTTATATAAATGTGGAACTATTCTATAACCAGCATTCATCATTTCTTCAAGAATCGTTTCAAATGTTTTGCCGTCATTTGAATTTCTTAGCCCACCGACATTTTCTGCCAAGAAAAATAATGGTTTAAACATCTTAAGTGCTTTAATGCCAAAAGAATATAACGGTCCATAAACGCCCTCAATCCCTTTCTGTTCACCTACTATACTAAAATCATTACATGGAAATCCAAAAGCCAGTCCATCAATTTCCGATATTGATTTTAGCTTTCTAAAATCAAGTTTTCGAATGTCTTTACATACTACAGATTTTGGATTCTCAAAGCAGATATTTCTTCTATAAGTCTCACAGGAATCTTTATCAAAGTCATTAGCCCAAACGTGAGATATTTTAAATTCTTTTGACCCATGAGCCAATGTAGATGTTTTTGCAGCAATACCTATACCACCTGGCCCCGAAAAAAGTTCTCCGAGCTTAAAGTTAGTTTTATTAGTCATGTCGTAAATCTAATTAAGATTAATCAAAAAAGCAGCTTTTAAAACAAAAAAATATTATTTAATATTCATACACATATAATACACATAATTTAGTTTTTATTTAAATCAAAATACAATCTTGCGAATAATACTCCTCGGTCCAACGGCATCCGGCAAAACAGAACTCTCTCTTCAGGTTGCTGAAGAGCTTGGAATTCCTATCATTTCTGTGGATTCTCGTCAGTGCTACAAGCATTTAGATATTGGTACTGCAAAACCAAATCAAGAAGAATTAGACAGAGTAAGGCATTACAACATTTCAAATCTTGAATTGGATGAAGCTGATTCCGCTCAGGCATTTTCAGAACGCGCCGAAGGTTGGGAGCAAGAAATTCTTACTGCTCATGAGCATTCTTTTTTTGTTGGGGGAAGTACGCTTCATTTGCAAAGCCTCGTCCGTCCTATAGATGATATTCCATCATCGGATGAAGAAAATATTACTGAAATAGAAGCTCAAATTGAAAGCAATGGAATTGAGTCTGTTTATGAAAAACTTAAGGCGGTTGATCCTGACTATGTGAAAACCATGGATGGAATGAATCGCCAGCGCATAATTCGTGCTCTCGATGTGTGGATGCAAACAGGAAAGCCTTTTAGTTCTTTTCATTCAAATAAAGAATTTCAACTTCCTGAAAATACACTGGTATTTGGATTACAAAGAGAGCGCCAAAATTTGTATGATCGCATCAATCTAAGAGTGGAGAATATGATTGAACACGGTTTGATTGCTGAAACACAACAGGTTCTTGATATGGGTTACAGCAAAGACTTACAACCTTTAAACGCCGTTGGATATCGGGAAATAATTTCCGTTCTACATTCAGAAATGGATCTGCATGTAGCCATCGAAAAGATTAAAACCCAAACACGGCGATATGCCAAAAGGCAGCTTACCTGGTTCAGAAGATGGGATTTTATACAGTGGTTACCGGCTGATAAAAAAAATATCCAACAAATGAAAGAAATTATACTTTCTCATTTAGTAGCTAAGCAATAGAAACCGTAAATTTAGGCTCATTTTAAAATTCCTCATTCATGTATAAAGCAAAAGTAAACGTTACTCTTCGTCCTTCTATTCTAGATCCTAAAGGGAAGGCCACACATCATGCGCTTCAAAACCTGGGATTGAACGATGTTCAACAAGTTAGAATTGGAAAATTTATTGAATTAGATGTTGACGCTGAAAGTAAAGATGCCGCTACTAAGATTGTAGAATCTGCCTGTGCTCAATTATTAGCGAATGAAGTAATGGAAGATTACGAGATCACATTCGATAATTAATGAGAATATCAGCTCAACTTACTAACTCAGACGTTTTAGTTGCTGATGTTGATGAGCTGATCAAGACCGAAGAACAGGTTGAAGAGAGCATCGACACTCCTTGGCGCTTGTTTTTATTTGATGACGACATTCACACTTTTGATGAAGTCATCGAGCAGATTATGAAAGCAAAAGGGTGTAATCGTTCTGTAGCTCAGGATCTAACTTTTCAGGTACACAATAATGGCAAAGCTCTAATACATGAAGGTGAATTTGTAGAATGCTTAAAAATGGAAGGTGTGTTAAAAGAAATTCAACTTGTAACCGAAATAAGAGGTTAACGTGGCAACATTTGGTGTAATAGTATTTCCGGGCTCTAATTGTGATCATGATGCATATCACGCAATGAAGCACATCATGAATAGTGATGTTAAATTCCTTTGGCATAAGGACACTGATCTTTCAGAAATAGATTTCTTGATTGTGCCCGGCGGATTTTCGTACGGCGATTATCTTCGCTCAGGTGCTATTGCTCGTTTTTCTCCGATCATGCAGGAAGTGGTGAAATTTGCAGAAAAAGGCGGGCCTGTTTTAGGTATTTGCAATGGTTTTCAAATTTTACTCGAAGCCGGCTTGATTCCGGGCGCCATGATGCACAATCAGGATCTTCGTTTTGTTTGCAAGAATGTCTTCATCCGTTGTGAAACTACAGATTCTTTGTTTACCGATTCCTTAACCAAAGGGCAGGTTTTTGATATTCCTGTATCTCATGGAGAAGGGAATTATCACATTAATGAATCCGGTTTGAAATCTCTTCAAGATAACGATCAGATCTTATTCAGATATTCTGATGCAAAGGGAAATCTAACTGAACAAGCTAATTTTAATGGTTCGATCGATCATATTGCCGGAATTACTAATGATGGCCGTAATGTGCTGGGAATGATGCCGCATCCTGAACGAGCAATGGAAAAGCTGTTGGGCTCGAGCGATGGTAAAATCATCTTTGATTCTATTCTCCATTCCTTGTCAGTAGCTTAAGATTTAGTACCTTAACTGAATCATGAGTGATCATACACAAACAGATTTAACATTACATAGCGAAAAACTTGTTAAGCGGTACAGAAAAAGAACCGTTGTTAACGAAGTTTCCATTAATGTGAAGCAAGGTGAGATCGTAGGATTGCTTGGCCCCAACGGCGCCGGAAAAACAACAACTTTCTATATGATGGTGGGATTGGTAACACCAAATTCCGGAAAGATATTTTTGAATGATACCAACATCACCAAAAAGCCCATGTATAAACGAGCGCGCATGGGCGTTGGTTATTTAGCACAGGAAGCGAGTGTATTTCGAAATTTGACTGTTCGTGAAAATTTAGAATCTATTCTTCAATTCTTTTCAATGCCATCAAAAGAAATAAAGCAACGTGTTGATAAGCTAATTGAAGAGTTTGGTCTTCATAAAGTTGTTGATAGCAAAGGGTATTCTCTTTCAGGTGGTGAGCGTAGAAGAACAGAAATTGCCAGAGCTTTAGTTACAGAACCAAAATTTATTTTACTTGATGAACCCTTTGCCGGTGTTGATCCTATTGCTGTTGAAGATATTCAAGATATTGTATCGCAACTCACCAAGCAAAACATTGGAATTCTAATTACTGACCATAATGTGCATGAAACGCTAGCCATTACAGATCGTGCTTATTTGATGTTTGAAGGAAATATTTTGATGGAAGGTACAGCAGACGTTCTTGCAGAAAATGAAGATGCGAAAAAGCTTTACTTGGGCGAACAATTTAAATTAGACCGATATAAAAACGATTAATAAACTCTATTTACTATGAAAGAAATAACCGTTCAGGAATTAAAGGAAAAGAAAGAATCCGGAGAGGACTTTTTCCTCTTAGATGTACGCGAAGGCTTTGAATATATGGTATCTAATTTGGATGGCGAACACATTCCTTTGGGAGATTTACCAAATCGAGTTGATGAAATCAAAAATCACAAAGATGCTGAAGTTGTGGTTCTGTGTCGCTCCGGTGGCCGAAGTGGAAAAGCTGTAGAATTTCTAGAGAAAGAAGGTTTCTCTAATATTTATAATCTAAAAGGCGGCATCACGGCTTGGTCGAAAGAAATAGACACTTCACTTCCGGTAGCTTAAAAAAACGATCTCATAAATTTAGAGATCGGTCTCACTATTAATTACTACCTGCAATCTGATTTAATAATTCTTGGTTGCTTTCCGTGTTTCCTAACACTTTCAAAAGACCTAGCATGGATTCTTTTGGTGATTTTTTTAGTAAATATCGGCGAACCATATTTCGTTCTTCCAAAGAATCTGTAATGAATTTTTCTTCATTTCTGGTTCCTGAAGCAGTGATGTTTATGGCAGGGTAAATACGATCATTAGCTAATTCTCTATCCAGAACTAATTCCATATTTCCGGTTCCTTTAAACTCTTCAAAAATCAAGTCATCCATTCGAGAGTTTGTTTCTATCAAGCATGTAGCAATAATAGTCAAAGAACCACCGCCTTCAATTTTTCGAGCTGAGCCAAATATCTTTTTAGGAACTTCTAATGCTCTTATGTCCAATCCACCCGATAGCGTCCTTCCGCTATTTGTCTGAATTGCATTATAAGCTCTGCCAAGCCTTGTCAGCGAGTCTATTAACAGAACAGAGTCTTGTCCCATCTCTGCCTTTCGCTTTGCATATCCTAGAGCCATTTCAGTAATACGGATGTGGCTTTCGGTCTTATTATCGTTTGAGGATGCGAACACTTCTGCATCAGTTGAGCGAATAAAGTCTGTTACCTCTTCCGGCCGCTCATCAACAAGTAACACACTTAAAGGAATATCGGGATGATTTTCTGTAATGCTTTTTGCAATCTGTTTAAGTATCACCGTTTTTCCTGTTCTAGGAGGAGCTACGATTAGCGCTCTTTGACCTTTTCCAATAGGAGCAACAAGATCAATTACTCTCATCTCAATATTATCTGAAGGCTCACCAAGTTTAATCCACTCAACCGGCATAATGGGCGTTTGCCGTTCAAAACGGCTTGACTTAGTCCACGCTTCTTTCTCTTCTCTGTTTATCCGATCTACCGAACAAACATGTTTATTTCCTTTTTTATCTTCCTCGAACTCGCCTTCTAAGATAAGTCCGGGCCGAAGATCTAATGACTTCACTTCTTCAGGTTTCAAAAAAGGATCTTGAGGGCTGTAACTGAATTCATAGTCCAGTTTTCTAATTAAACCCCATCCTTTTTCATTGATCTCCAAAACTCCGGCATATCTACCGGAAACCCCTAGATTTTCCTTCCAATAGAATTTAGGAATAAAGACATTGCCGCCTTTACTTCTATTCTTATTGTTTCTGTTATTATTACTGTTATTGCGGTTTTTATAGTTTTTTCTGTTCCGTGCCATATAAATATTTGTTGGTCTCCTCTTCGTAAAAGAAGCGTTATTTCAATAAATGTTGGAAATACAAAGGAGAGCGAAGTAAAAAATAACGATGCCCAGATTAGAGCACCGTTGAATTAGTTAGGTATGAAAATATACAAATGTTTTTGCCGATAGCAAATTATCTAACGGTAGTAGTTTTGTTGATCCAGCTATAGCATGGATCTACTGAACCGTCAATTTTAACTTTTTGTCCGTCTTTTAGGTTGTCTAAGCGCAAGAATTTGTCCTCGCCGGTTGGCGTTACCGCTTCATAATTACCTAACTGCGAATTTACATTATTTGCTACTGATGGATCTTTTGCTTTAGCCATGTTTAAATAATCAATAACCAACCAATATACCATTCTGTCTTTAGCTTCTAATTTTCTATCAGCTGTACAATTAGTTACTTGTGTAGCATAGATTCTTGCTTTATTAATATAAGCTTGACCATAGTTTGGATCTATTTTAATAGCTGCGTCAACATAACCATCTGCCGTTTTAATATCTCCCTGATTGATATAAGCATCAGCAAGATTCAAGTTTATCTGCTTTTTATTATTATCTGATTTAGCCAATTTTAGAGCTTCTTTATAAAGCTTAATAGCTTCTCCATAACGCGCATTACTATTTTCTGTTTCAGCTAATGCTCTTGCACTTTCAAAAGTAGGCTGTACTTTGTGTAAAATTCTTCGAATTTTAGTTAACTCGGCTTGGTTACCTTGATTTTTATAAGCTTGTTCTAAAGCTTTTAATGCTTCAATATTTTGAGGCTTTGCTTCCAATATAGGCTTATAGTAAGCTATAACGTCTTCAGGGTTTTCAAATAAATCCTTCTGGTAATTATTGATTTTCTCTACTAAATCACCTGTTGCATACTTAGAAGCCTCATTAATTATTTCTTGAGCTTTTTCTCTCTCGCCTTTATTTACATAGTTTCTAAGTAAATTATCTACATAGTAACCTCTAGCAGATGTAGTCGTTTTTTCAGGATCTAGATCAAACATGGTTTGAAAATGCTCGTAAGCTTTAGGTACAGCATTTAATAGTAATTGAGTATTTTCCAGATAAAACCGACTCAATTGTTGATGCGTTTGATACACCTCGCTCTTGTCATCTTTGAAGATTTCTAATTTTTCGTCAAAGATCATTAAAGCAGAATCTAAATAAGTTGCCTTAACAGAGGGATCTGTTTGCTGCTTTGCAATTTCCTTATAAATGATAGTAAACTTGTCCATTTGACGAGATAAGTCAAAGTTTGGGAAATCTTCAATGCTTTTTGGTTTAGAGCATAGTATCCATCTGCCATACTTTAAGGCAAAAGGATAATCCTTGTTCTTATAGTTTGATTGGAAAATTGAAAACGCAGCTATTGGCTTTAATCCATCTGGTGGTTCTGCAACACACTCTGCTTGAGCGGTTACCATTGCCGAACTGGCAAACAAAAAACCAAGTATAAGTGTTAAACTTTTCATCATATCACAATTGTTGTTATCAAGTTTATTATAAACAGAGTTTATTATAAGAATATTACTTTAAAATTAATTAAGCTTTCTTTGTAAAAACATCAGTTCTGTCAAATTTACTGAAAGATTTATACCAAATATATTTTCTTTTACTAAACTATTGGTCTTAGTACCCCTTAAACCATACTGAAAACTAATATCAAAAGAAGACGCTGAGCGAGAATCCGGAGAAATCAAACCTAACCCTGCTGAAAACCACAAAGTTTGAATTTCTTTATCATTAATCATTAAATACCCCGTATCATAAGAAACACCTGCTGAGTATTTAAAGCTCGAGAAGAAACTTGAGTTTGGTCTTTGATAGTTTTTTGGGATGATACTTGTTCCAAATCCTAATTGAAGGCGGTCTTTTAGCGCATTCTTCTCTTCTGCGCTAAAATCATACTTTGTCGCACTCCATTTTTCAAGTTTACCCTCTGCCGTAACACTAATATTAGAATTAAAGAAATAAGTCAACCCTGTTCCAAATTCAAGAGGCAAACTTATATCGCCCATTTCTTCGCCACTTAATTGTACTTTAACATCTTCTCCATCAATTACTTTTTCTGTCTCTGAATTTAATTTTGAGTCAAAATTCATTGGAAGTTCAATTGTGGTTCCTAAACTAAATCTGTCTTTTTCTGAGAATATTTTCCTAACGGTAAATAAAGCGCCGAATCTATTTGAAATACTTGTACCACTTATTTGCCTATCTATAACGCTTGAAGTGATATTGTCGTCAAAAAGAACCAAGCTTTCAGTGTCCTTCTCTCTTAAAAAAGAGTATCCGGAGGCATATCCAATCGAAAAATTATTATTTATTTTGTACCCCAAACCAAATTCGAAACTGGTGACACCACCTGTTCCCACTTTATTAGACGAAAGACCAATCGTTCTGCCGTCATTCGCTGTTATAACTTGGCTTGAAACTACATTATAGTTAGAACGGGTTTTGGGGTATAAACTCACTGACAATCCTAACCTATCTTTTTTTAACGGAAAAACTGCTTGAAAACTATCAATTTGTAACAATGAGTTTTTTCCAGATCCTCTAGAGTCTGACACCGTAAGGTTTTTAAACCCGAAGTTAACGCTCGCCTGAGAATAAATTGAATTCCCCCAAAAAGAAGGGTTTGCTAAACTTGGAGAATTCAAATTTCTGTAAGAAATACCAAATACTCCCATTCCCTTTTCACTTGTGTTATTGCTTTGGAAAGGAAGCCCTGTTCCATAATATGAATACGTGCTGCCGCTATTTAGCTCATTAGACTGCGCAAATAAATTTACGGCCAGTAAAGTCCCGATTATGAAGGAAAAAAATCTTTTCATTACTTTATTCACTGAATGTTAGTATCAATTTTGGTTTCAATGAATCATTGCTTGTATGATCGTATAATAAAGTAGACCTCATAATCCCTCCGGAAGGATTAATATTGAAGTACAAAGTTTTATCATTAGGCTCTGTAAATAAATATTGATTAATGTGATCTGTCATATTAAACTTAAATCCATTATTTAGAGTATCTCTCTCTCCAAAAAAATCACTTCCTGTAAATTGCAGTTCATACCTTAGATCTGATGGATTCGCAAATTTCAACTCCAGAAAACTTACATCTGGTCTTGTATGAAGATTCGGCAGGAAGTTTTGTAACTGAGCTACATCTTCATAAACTAAAAATTCCGCTTTCAGCAAATTATCATATTCATAATCAGATAAGTAATCTTCAAAACTAACACTATAAAAATTCTCGAAAAAACTATTTATATAGAGACGATTGGGGTAAGTATTTGCATTTGACCGTTCTAAATTAAATGCATTAGATTTAGAAACGAATCTTGTTGTGTCCTCATCAGGAGTAATAATGAAGAACCTTGATTCAAATATATTTGGAAATATGATCTTTGAATCACTATCTCTAGGAACTATTGCCAATCCATTAAAATCATAATTATATAGTGAATCAGCATTTGTGGAATCATTATTTATGTAGGTGGCAAGGTCTAATAGTAGCTCATCCGAAAGATCTACTATTATAGAATCTTCGCCAAACTGAGAAAAAGTGCCATAACTTCTTGAGCTATCAATCCCTATCGCATCATTAGAAAGCACCTCGTTTCCTCTCCAAAATTCACTCACAGGAAAAATATCAAAGTTTACAGGTTTAATTGTATTTCCAATGGTAATATCTGTATTGATTCTAAGCTCCAGTTTCAGCTTAAAATTAGCATCTACATCATCCTCAAAGGTAAGAGTACTAATTTGAGGCTTTAAAAAGGCTGTTGCCTTGGTATTACCAAATAACGGATCATTATACTTACCAATAGGCAAATATTGGAGATTTCCCGAAAAGATCGATTCACTTAACGGAGTAAAATCTTCCACGAACAAAGTATCGAGTCTTAACTTGGATCCTTCAATGAATTGCCCTCCCACTGAATTTGGTTCCTCGCATGAAATTAAACTAATTATGATAAATCCAGACAAAATAAGCCGCCAAGTTATTGCGGCTTTTGAAATGCTTTTTTGCATCAACTTTATTTAAAAATTTTATTACTTAGCTATTTTATTATAGTATTCAGCAAACTTATCTGATACATCTTCAGGCGATCCCTGAATTTGATGTGGCTTGATGCCTAATTCATCAAAGGCTTCATTAAATTCATCTTTAAGATAATTACCTGTTACAACATGATCGCTGAATTGGAGCCCTAATCTCAAAAGATCAACTTTACCATTGTCAGTAAGTTTATTGATATCGATATCATCAGGAAGTCCTAATAATTCAAGAATTTTGGCCGTGTCAGCTTGCCCTTCATTTTCCGGGTGATGTAAATTATAAATGACTTGGGTATTTTTAAATATCGCTTCGTCTTTATACTTTGTTTTCACCAATAAAGGAATTAAACCTGCCGGCCAGTCATGGCAATGAATTATATCGGGTTCCCAACCAAGCTTCATAACTGTTTCGAGAACTCCTTTATTGTAGAAGGCTAATCTTTCTGCATTGTCTTCATAAAACTCATCCGTATTTGGCTTTTTGAACAGACCTTTTCGCTTGAAGTATGTATCGTTATCCAAGAAATAAACCTGTAGTTTTGCATTCGGAATGCTCGCTACTTTAATCTTCATAGTTTCAACATTGTCTCCTACTTCAACCTCTATTCCTGAAAGCCTAATAACTTCATGAAGCCTATTTCTACGGTCATTTATTGACCCATATTTCGGTAATAGAATTCTAATTTCAAAACCTTTGTCTTGCAAAGATGCGGGCAAAAACCTTAGTAGATCTGCCGTATAGGTCATTCTTGCAAAGGGCGAAATTTCTGCTGCTGCGTATAAAATTTTCATAAATAGTCTTTATTTCTCTTCGTTTGAAATTGAATTATTCTTCATCATCTCTTGAAATACCGGATCTTCGATAGATATAAAATCCATTAAAGTATCACTTCTTAATCCTTGCCTAATTGTTTCTAATGAAATGACTTCATTAGGCGGAATATTTCCTAAGTTCACATTGCTGCCATATTTCTTTACAAACCAAACTTGTTGAACTTTTTGAGGCGCTTCAAAAATAAGCTTTTCAACAGGTATTTGATCTGTAATTTCCTCAATCAAACCTGATCTAATCTCCCCATTAGGTCTAAAAACACCCACCGTTCCACTTTCTCTAGCCTCACAGATTACTTTTTCTGATCCCGCCTCAAGCTCTTCTTTGATAACTTTAACCCATTTATAAGGAGGTAATATCTCATTAGGATTTTTACTGCCAACTTCTGAATATACAGTAAAATCTTTACTTAGGTCTTTGATAATACCTTGCTTTTTCTCATCGGATAACCAAATAGTACCATTTGAAACTTCTAGAGTATCAATTTGATGCTTATTTAGCAACTTAATATAATCATTAAGCTGACTTCTTAATAAATATGCTTCAAAAAGTGTCCCCCCAAAATATACCGGTATGCCTGCATTTGCATAAACCGCTAGTTTTTCTTCCAGATTTTGAGTAACAACTGAAGTTCCCCATCCAAGCTTAACTACATCAACTGAGCCTGAACTAACTTCACAGAAATCCTCACATTGCCGAACACTATAGCCTTTGTCCAGCACAAACGTCATTCCATTTGAGCGAGGCTTAGAAGTTCTTTTTGGTAAATTATTTAATGTAAATGCCATATTGTCCTAAAATTCAAAGCCCTAAATATACTCATTCTTATGATGGTATTAAAGAACTGCTTTTTAAAGTTATTTTCTATTCGAGTTAACTGTTAAGTCTTTAATTCTATTATTGTCAACTCTATCCAGCATATCTTTTGTATATCTCCATAACCAGTTCCCGGATGATGTACCCGGAATGTTAGAACGATGAGATTCATCTAACCCCATATAATCTTGCAAGGGGAAAATAGCTTGATCTGCAACAGAATACATCCCTAAGCGAATAAACTCCCAATTAATTTCATTTCCATCGGAGCGTGTATATGTTCTGGATCTATGCTTTTGAATATCAGGAGCAGATTTATACCAACCAATACTAGTGTCGTTATCATGTGTTCCTGAATAGACCACACAATTTTGCGAGTAGTTATGCGGTAAAAAACTGTTAGTTGAATCAGAGTCGAAAGCGAACTGAATTATTTTCATTCCGGGAAAATTATACCTGTCTCTAAGTTTTTCAACCCCTTCGGTTACAAACCCTAAGTCTTCGGCAAGAATTGGAAGCTCGCCACATTTATCTAATATGGTATCGAATAATTTTTCTCCGGGGCATTTAACCCACCGTCCGTTTTCTGCTGTTTTTTCCGATGCTTTTACTTCCCAATATTCATCAAACCCTCTAAAATGGTCCACTCTTATTGCATCACAAATCGAGAACATATGCTTGAAGCGCTTTATCCACCAAGAAAATCCATCTTTTTCTAAAATCTTCCATTTGTATAATGGATTACCCCAAAGCTGACCTGTTTTACTGAAGTAATCAGGTGGTACTCCCGCAACCAACTTTCGATTACCTTTTTTATCTACCTCAAAAAATTCGGGGTTCGCCCAAACATCGGCACTGTTATGATCAACAAAGATTGGAATATCTCCTATCACCCGAATATTTCTTTCGTTCGCATAGTCCTTAAGCGCCATCCATTGGTTGAAAAATTCAAACTGAAGCCAAATTTGATGCTCGATATCTTTCTTATACTTCTTTTTTGCAACTTTCAATGCTTCCGGTTTTCTTTGAGCTAAATCAGAGTCCCAAGTATTCCATGGTTGCATCCCATGATCTAGGCCACAAGCCATAAATAACACATAATCATCAAGCCATGCCTTTTTGGATTTTTTAAAAGATGCTAATTGTTTCTTCTGTTCCTCTGTTTGAGACTCATAAAACCTTCGGGAAGCGAGCTTAAATAAAGCATCTTTTTTCTCAAATGCGTTCTCATAATCTACTTTTACACCGGATGGCGCTTCGGTTTCCTTTACTTCTTGATTAGTGAGCAACCCTTTTTCAACTAAAATATCAGGTGCAATCAAAAAAGAATTGCCTGCAAAAGCTGAATAACTAGCGTATGGTGAGTTTCCATAACCTGCGGGTGTTAATGGCAGAATCTGCCAAATAGTTTGCCCCGTTTCTTCAAGAAAATCAAGAAAATTTCTGGCTTCTGATCCAAAGTCTCCAATTCCATATTTTCCCGGAAATGAAGTTGGATGTACCAATATGCCGCAAGAACGTGGAAATCTCATTCTTATCCTTTTGGTTTTATAATTAACCCCGCAAGCGGTGGTATAGTTACATTTATATACGCCGGCTGATTATGCCAGTCTCCCCACTTAGCATTAATCACAGAATCTCCGGCATTACTCCCTCCATAATATTCAGAATCGGTATTCATGACCACTTCGTATTCTCCATCTTTTGGAACCCCAATTTGGTATCCATAATGCACGGTAGGTGTAAAGTTTAAAATCACTACAACAAAATCGTCTGCCTCTTTCCCTCTTCTAACATAAGAAATCAAGCTGTTATCGGCGTCACTTACATCAATCCATTCAAAGCCGCGCCAATCTGAATCCACTTCGTGTAAAGCTGGTTGTTCTTTTGAAATACGATTCAAATCTTTTACTAGTTGCCGGAGTCCTTGATGTTTCTCCCATTCTAATAAATGCCAATCCAAAGAATTTTCATGGTTCCACTCTGACCACTGCCCAAATTCACATCCCATAAAAAGTAGTTTTTTTCCGGGATGAGTGTACATATAGGTATAAAGCAGTCGTAGATTTGCGAATTTCTGCCAATCATCTCCGGGCATTTTAGAAAGCATAGAGTGCTTCATGTGTACTACTTCGTCATGAGAAAAAGGAAGTGCAAAATGTTCTGAAAAAGCATAAATCAATGAAAAAGTAAGTTGATCCTGATGATATTTTCTGTGGATTGGATCTTTTTGAATAAATGAAAGCGTATCGTTCATCCAGCCCATATTCCACTTGTAATCAAACCCCAAACCACCGGTTTCTGTTGGTCTGGAAACTCCTCCCCATGAAGTTGATTCTTCAGCAAATGTAATTACACCCGGATAAAGAACATGAAGCACATCATTGAACTTTCTTAGAAAATTGATGGCCTCAATATTCTCTCTTCCCCCGTATTTGTTAGGAACCCATTCCTCTTCTTCTCTGGAATAATCTAAGTATAACATCGAAGCAACAGCATCGACCCTGAGACCATCAATATGGAATTTATCACACCAGTAAACTGCATTTGATACCAAAAAATTCTGAACCTCAGTTCGTCCAAAATTAAAAATACAAGTTCCCCAGTCTAAATGTTCACCTTGCCGCGGGTCTTCATGTTCATACAATCCGGTGCCGTCAAACCTTCTTAAACCATGATCATCTTTTGCAAAATGAGCTGGAACCCAATCTAATAAAACGCCTATTCCAGCTTTATGACATTCATCTACGAAATACATAAAATCTTCAGGAGAGCCAAAACGACTAGTTGGTGCATAATATCCTGTAATTTGATATCCCCAGGAAGGATCATAAGGATGCTCAGCAATTGGTAAGAGCTCAACATGTGTAAAGCCCATTTCCTTTATATATGGAATTAATTCTTTAGCAAGTTCTCTATAGCTTAAAAAATCAGATTCATATTCAATTTTTCTTCTCCAAGAGCCTGCATGAAGTTCATAAATAGAAATAGGCTGATCTTGACCTTGTTTTGCCTCACGCGATTCCATCCAATCATCATCACTCCATTTATAACCATTAATATCAGTTACAATTGAAGAAGTCTGAGGCCTCACCTCTGCTGTAAAAGCATAAGGATCAGCTTTTAGAAGCGGGGCATCCTGAACCGGAGTTTTTATTTCGTATTTGTATAGATCACCTTCTGATACATGTGGAATAAAAATTTCCCAAATTCCCTGATTGTGGAATTTTCTCATGGAATGTACACGACCATCCCAATTATTAAAAGACCCAACAACACTAACTCGGTATGCACTTGGGGCTGAAACAACAAAATGTGTTCCTTTCACTTTCTCAATTTTTTTAGGATGAGCGCCCATAAAATTATACGCTTTTTGATGATTTCCCTCTCCCCAAAGTTGCAAATCAAACTCATCGAGTAAAGACCCTGTATTGTAGGCATCGGTTATGTCAAACTTTTTTCCCTCGTAAGGAGTAATCTGCAACGTGTATTCGAATCTTTTTTTCCTTCGAGGTATCACTTTTTCGAATAACCCCTCATCTGAAATACGATCTAACTTAAGTGGTTTTGATGATCCGATTTGTGCAACAACAGTCTTTGCTTCCGGTCTAAAAGCCCTGATAACCAACTTTACTTTTCCCTTTTCTTCAATTTCATGCAATCCTAATACTGAAAAAGGATCCCCATGTGTACCATTCGATATTGAAGCTATTATTTCTTTACTAAGTGTAGAACTCATTATTCCTTGTTATTTTCGGGGTGAAAGATAGCGAATTTAGACAAAATCTTTCGAGCTATTCGTTATGCTTTCCAAAAATTCATTTTCTATTTTAAACCAATGCATTACACAGGACAAATCGCAAGGAGATATCTTTTTTCAAAAAAATATATCTCACTGATCTCAACACTTACTTTTATAAGTATAATTGGCGTTACTATTGGTACAGCTTTGCTAATTGTAGTCCTTTCTGTACTCAACGGGTTTTTCAATGTAGTTCAAGGATATTTATTAAGTTATGATCCTGATTTAAGAATTGAAGCTTCCGGAGCGAGTACCTTTGCTCAAAACCAAGAACTCCTGAGCACCATTGCCTCTCTACCTGAAATAACGTTGATGTCGCCTTACGTAGAAGGCAAGGCTTTACTCACTAATAATATCAACGAAAATAAAGTAGTAGAAATTCGGGGAGTTGAAAGCCAAAGCTTTGTAAACCTCATCAAGATTGAAAAGAGTATAAAGAATGGTGTATTTGATGTTAGTGTCAGGAATAAAAAACCCGGTTTAGTTTTAAACGAACAACTCAGAAGAGAGTTAGATTTAGAACTTGGAGATGAAATTGCACTGTTAAGCGCCTCTGCAATGAGGAGAACACTAACTCAAATAACTGCTCCCAGACTCTACCGTTTTGAAATTCGCGGCTCTTATGAATTAGAACAAATAGGTGGCGGAGCGCAAGTTTTCATAGACCTTACTGCTGCTCAAAGATTGTTCAAAACCAGAGATAATATTTCTGGAATTGACTTGCAAACAATTGATAGTAAAACCGCTCAAACAATTAAGCCAATCCTTCAATCAAAGTTAGGCGAGGAGTATAAAATCTCTTCTTGGTACGACCTTCAAAAAGCTCTCTATGATGTAATGTATCTCGAAAAATGGGGTGCTTATGCCATCTTGATGATCATAATCATTGTCGCTGTTTTAAATATAGTTGGCTCTTTAACCATGATTGTTATTCAAAAAAGAAGAGATATAGGAATTCTTATAACTATGGGATATTCAAAAGCTGCTATTAGAACTATTTTTAGAAAACAGGGCGTATATATTGGATTAATAGGTTGTGTTTTTGGTGGTTTGTTCGGTTTACTTTTAAGCTGGATGCAACTCAAGTTCCAGATCGTTAAACTTTCAACAGCTTTTATAATTGAAGCATATCCCATTCAAATTCAGCTAATGGATGTGACTATTATCTTACTAGGTAGTTTATTCCTTTGCATCGCAGCTAGCTGGTTGCCCGCAACTCGTGCATCCGAAATACAACCTGCTGATGCAGTGCGGTATGAGTAAATAAACTCTTTTACTCGTTGTAAACGTCTGGCAAATCATTTTCGTAAAGCACAACATCTCCTGATTGTACATATTCTTTCAAAAGGTCATTAGCTTCAAATAAAGAATTTACTACCTGTACTTTTTCTTTTTGGCCGGAAACCGACTCGATTCCTTTCAAGATTGGCTCCGCTCTTTCTTTACCAACTAAAATGATTTTATCCAAATCAGCCATCCCTATAGCCTCGCCAAATTTTTTATTTTCTTCAATCTCAATTTCTCCGAGTTCAACCATCCCTGGAGTAATAATTATCCTTCTACCGGAATTGAACTTTCCTAAAATTTCCACGGCATTTTTTGCACCCACGGGATTGGAATTAAATGCATCATCAATGATAAAAAACTCACCTGCCTTCTTTAATTCCAAGCGATGTTCAATGGGCTCGATATTCTTTGCTCTAAGTGACATTGTTTTTGCTCTAATTCCCAAATGGTGCGCCGTTGCTATTGCCAACAATATATTCTGGACATTATGAGCACCTAAAAGTTTCGTTTTAAATTCTGACTCCACTTCTTCGAACTGAATGTTAAAAGTAGACCCTTCGGTGTTATACAAAATATCTTTGGCTTGAATTTCACCGGCGCTAAGACCTGCCAAAATTCTTTGTATATCGCTTCTTGAAGCTCCCATTTTAGACACATATTTATCGTCTGCATTTAAAATTGCAACTCCTTGACTGGGCAAATTATCAACAAGAATTCCTTTTTCTTTTGCAATTACTTCCTGTGAACCGAAGGTTTCTAAATGAGCAACTCCAACATTGGTAACAATAGAAATATCCGGTTGTGCTATATCACATAATTCCTGAATGTTTCCCGGATACCGAGCTGCCATTTCCAGTATCAAGATCTGATGGTGAGATTCTAGGTCATTATTTATAACCTTACAAATTCCCATTGGCGTGTTGTAACTTCCCGGTGTTGAGCACACACTGAATCTCTCTTTTAAAAGATCTCTTACCATGAATTTAGTGCTCGTTTTCCCGTAGCTACCGGTTATTGCTATCACTTTAAGATGAGGCATAGAAGCAAGTTTCTTACGAGCCTGCTTCTTAAACCCTTCCTGAATACTATTTTCAATTGGCTTTGTAAGCCAACTCCCCACAAAAATAAAAAAGGGGATTAGAATTGCTGAAAACACCCATCCAAAAACCAGAAGTATCACATCGAAGGATAAAAATCCGGGATCATAATTGTATAAATACCTTCCTGTATAAGCTTCAAATGTTAAGAAAGCAGGCAATAAGAGTCCTAAAATTATGGTGGGTACTAGTAATCGTTTAACTCTATTTGTGAGAACAAGCGGCTTTTTGACCTTTTCTTGTTTGTACCTTTTTACTGAGCTTAACCAGAAAACAGCATATACGAAGAAAATTACTGCTAGAGTATTTCTTGTAACCACTGATCCAAAGAAACCATCTGCAACTACAGCTATAAACAAAATAAGGTTGAAGACTCCAAGATCTACCGGTATAACTTTTTCATCCCAATGAGCCCTGAGCCAGTGCCAATATTCATTGTTTTTATATCCAACCTGTTGAAATGTGTGGACAAAAAATCGCGTTCTATACCAATGATATCGGAACATGATGATGCAAAAAATAATTGAGAAATAGTTAAGTAAGCTAACGTACCAATCCAAATTGTAGGTTATTAAAATGTGATGTTTTACTTATAAAAAATACTTCGCCTCGAATTTGTACAAGAACGCACGTATATTCACCGCACAATTAAAACAAAGTTTCGAATCGGAGACAAATATATGAAATTAATTATCCCAATGGCGGGTCGCGGTACAAGAGTTCGTCCTCATTCTCACACTGTACCAAAACCATTATTGCCTGTAGCTGGTACAATGATTATTGAACGCCTTGTCGAAACTTTCACTCGGACTTTAGATCGCAAAATTGATGAGATCGTATATATTCTTGGGCCGGATTTTGGTCAGGATATAAAAGATCAACTTACAGCAATGAGTGATCGACAAGATGCCAAAACAACTTTTCGTGTTCAATTTCCAGCATTAGGTACAGCTCATGCTGTTGCTTGTGCTAACGAGGATCTTGAAGGAGAGGTTATTGTTGCTTTTGCTGACACTTTATTTGACAGCAAAGAAAAGTTCAACCTTGACGGAGCTGACAGCGTAATTTGGTTGAAAAAAGTTGAAGACCCATCTCGTTTTGGCGTTGCTGTACATGAAGGAGAGAAAATCACTGGCTTTGTAGAGAAACCAAAAGAATTTATTTCAGACTTAGCAATAATTGGAGTGTATTATTTCAAGGATGGACAAGAACTCAAACGTCAGGTTAATCGGGTAATGGACGAAGGACTTAAAGGCCCGGGCGGAGAGTATTTTTTAACTGCTGCACTCGATAATATGATTAATGAGGGCAAAATCTTCAAAATTGCAACCGTAGATGAGTGGCTCGATTGTGGCACTCTTCCTGCCTGGTTAGAAACTACGGGTGAGATTGTTGCAAAAGAAAATCCAACTTTTGATGCTTCCAGATTCCCGGGTTGTACTATCAATGAACCTGTTTTTATAGATGCGAATGTAACCATCGAAAACTCAACAATCGGACCTAAAGTTAGTATTGAATCAGGAACGGTTATTAAAAATTCAACCATTGAGAACACAATTATTCGTGATAACGCATCTTTGGAAGATGTGGTAACTTCCGGATCAACTATTGGCGCTTACACTGTTCTGAAGAATATAAAAGGCAAAGTAGATGTTGGAGATCATTCGACTTTGGAAATTGATTGAGCAAGAATTTCAATCATTCCACAGTAAAACTCTGCTGAGCAAAAACTTTGTCTTCGTACCCAATCAGATACGCTTTGATAGTGTATGAACCGGGTTCTAAATCAATATCAAAGTAGTTTAATAATTTGAACGTTTTGCTTTCATTTTTTTTAAGTCTGAAACTTGTTAAAGCAGCAGTACAAAATATATTTTCTTCTGATTTAAAAACCTTTGAACCGTTTTCACTAATCAAAAAAGAAGTCTGGCAACCGGAAGAAAAACCATATTCTTTGGTTTCATCTGTTCCATTTCTTACCTCAAAAAAAGCTTCAATATCCTGAATATTGGATATTTCTTTCTGCTCTAATTCCAGATCAGTTTTTAAATCTCCTTCTCCGAAATTAATTACGTTGCAGGAGGTAAAATAAAGTAGTGAAAGAATAAAAATTAGAATTCGTGTTGTTTCCATAATCCTGTATTTAACTGATTTCCTGACTATTACTTTCTAAATAGTTTGCTAATTCCTTTTTGTCAAGTTTTCCATTCGCCAATGCCAGAATAGTTACGTAGAGAGCTTTTTTATCAGCTTTCAACATGTATCCATTTACATATAAAAAAGTATAGATTGCAATAAGCGCTGTTCTTTTATTTCCATCAAAAAATGGATGATTTTGACAGATGTGAAATCCATATGCAGCAGCCATTTCAAAAATAGTTTCATGTACATACTCGCTACCAAAACTTGCCTGCGGTTGAGCTAAAGCAGACTCCAGAAGCTCTTCACTTCGAACCCCGGAACTTCCTCCATAAAGCTCAATCTGATTTTCATGGAATTTTAGAATCGTTTTTTTATCAAGAAACTTGATCACTTTGCTAATTCTTTCAGAACATCTTTATAATCAACATTAGCTTTTCGGTAAGCTTCTGCCCAGTCTTCAAATTCTACATCAACAGGTTTTAATTTTAGGCTCCCCTCTTTAGTCTCAACAGATAAAATATCACCATCTTTAAGATGAAGTTCATCGACAATATTTTTGGGAAGTGTAACTCCTAAGCTATTTCCTACTTTTCTGATTTTAGTTTCCATAATTCAATGTGTGTTATAACAAAGTTATAATTTAATAAATAAACTTACTTAAAAGTAATTTATTTCACTACCGTAATAACCCCATTAAACTTATCGATGATATAGTTACTTATTCCGCAGGGCTTTCCATCATTTACATCCCATTTAAAATCTGCTCCACCTATCAGAATTTGATCACATTTCAATTTTTCAGCCGTTTCTACAATTGTTTTCATCCCCCATTGTGTAAGTTTTTTATAAACGCCCTATAAATAACTGATTTTAATCTCAAGTTTGATTATTTTTGTTATAACAATGTTAAAACAATATCATGATTAAAAAACTTCAAAATATTGGAAACAGCCGGGGAATAATTCTTGAAAAATCTTTGCTTAAACTATTAAAAGTAGATCAAGATGATCAGATTGAAATTATTCCTCAGGAAAATGGTTTGCTCATAAAAAAAGTTTCTGTTAAATCAGCATACCAAACGATTAGTGATAAACATCGCAAATCTTTAGATAAACTGGGCCAATAATGAAATCCCCTGTATTTCTCTCCTTAGAGGAAGTGCTTTTTATTCACGAGGAGGAAATTAAGACGGCTGGTGGGGAACCAAATATCAGGGATATCGAAGCAGTAAAAGCGTGCGTTGAAGCTCCCAAAGCAAGTTTTGGAGGAGATTTCCTGTATGATTTATTCGGAATGGCTTCGGCTTACTGCTCTTGTTTTGTCTTTCGCCATCCATTCGTTGATGGAAACAAAAGAACAGCATTAGCATCATCACTTACTTTTTTATACTTGAATGGATACCAGATTCAAGAAAGTTATGAGGAAGAGTTAGCAGATCTTGTTATCGATTTGGTAACAAAAAAAGTTAGCAAAGAAATATTTTCCGACTTTCTAAAAGCTAATTCCTCTTCAATAACCTGAATCTATTTCACTACCGTAATAACACCATTAAACTTATAAAGTATATAATTACTTACTCCTCCGGGCTTTCCATCATTTACATCCCATTTAAAATCTGCTCCACCTATCAGAATTTGATCACATTTCAATTTTTCAGCCGTTTCTACAATTGTTTTTCCCGGCTCGCCAGTTTCTACAACAAGTTCAGGATCAACCTCAGGACCACTATGTTCTTCGAACAAAAACTTAGCCATTTCAACAATACCCTTTGCTTGATCTTCGCTGTCTTTATTATCGGCAACAACCAGTATTGTAACCGTCGGTTTATTGTTTAATAACGAGCTTAATAATCCTGCGTGTTTAACTGCTTCGCTCGCATACTTACTGCCATTTGTGGCTATTAACCAATTAGATGTAAATTCCATAATTAAAGCACCTTTTTATTTTACCCTTACTATTAATTTAAATAAACAAACCGCTGAAAGCATCCTTTAAGATTGGTATCTTTTGCCAATGGATTTTCCTCAACAAATACCTGCTTCTCACAAATCTGTTTTTGAGATCATAAGTAAAGTTGCTGCTACAATCAACCAACCTGTTTATATTGTTGGGGGATATGTGCGCGACTTTTACTTAGATCGACTTAAAAAAACAGACCCTGACCTCGACTTTGTTACGCTTGGGTCCGGAATTTCTTTAGCTGAGAAAGTTCATGAGGCTCTGGATGGCTCTCATTTATCGGTTTTTAAACAATTTGGTACCGCTCTTGTAAAAACGGAAAAATTTGAGCTGGAATTCGTCGGCGCTCGAAAAGAAAGTTATCGGAAAAATTCCCGTAAACCGATTGTTGAAGATGGAACTCTGGAAGACGATCAACTTCGTCGCGATCTTACTATCAACGCACTCTCATGGAGTTTGAATAAAGAAGATTTTGGAACGCTGGTTGATCCTTTTGGTGGTATTCAGGACCTCAAAAAGAAAATCATTCGAACACCGATTGCCCCGCTTCAAACATTTGATGATGACCCTTTGAGAATGTTGCGAACAATTCGTTTTGCAACTCAGCTTAATTTTGAGATAGAACAAAAAACGTACGATGCTATTTCAGAAATGGCTCCCAGATTAGACATCATTTCCAAAGAACGCATTATAAAAGAACTCAACAAAATCGTGATGACCGATAAACCATCTATTGGGTTTACTCATCTTTTTCATACAGGATTGCTGAAACAATTTTTCCCTCAGATGCACCAACTTTATGGTGTAAAAGAGAAAAACGGACAAACCCATAAAGATAATTTCTGGCACACACTTCAGGTTTTAGACAATGTTGCAGAATATGGAGGAGATCTTTGGTTACGCTGGGCTGCTATTTTACATGATATTGCTAAACCACCAACTCAACGTTTTGATAAGCAAGCAGGGTGGACATTCCATGGGCATGATGCACTAGGTGCAAAATGGACTAAAGGAATTTTTCGTCAACTTGGGCTTCCACTGGATGAACGAATGCGCTACGTGCGAAAATTAGTGCGTTTACATCTTCGCCCTATTGCTTTGGTTTCTGAAGAAGTAAGTGATAGCGCTATTCGTCGCCTTATTTTTGAAGCCGGCAATGATATTGATGATCTGATGACCCTTTGCCGCGCTGATATAACCAGCAAAAATGAACATAAAGTAGAGCGATTTAAGGAGAACTTTAATCAGGTTGAAAAGAAGATCAAACAAGTAGAAAAAAAGGATCGGCTTAGAAATTGGAAGAACCCTCTTTCAGGTGATGAAATCATGGAAGCTTTAGAGATCAAGCCAAGTAAATTAATTGGTGATATAAAAGATGCCATTAAAGAAGCTATATTGAATGGGCAGATTCCTAACGATCATGATGCTGCTTTTGAGTATATGATGAACAATAAAGAAAAAATCTTGGGAGGAGAAGAGTGAAGAAATAACAAAGTGACATCAACACTTCGTGTTTAGTGACAAAGTAGTTTTACTAAAAAACTTTGCCACTAGAAGCGTAGCTTCGATGTCACTTTGTTACTTCTTCACTAAAAGAAAGATGAAGGAAATCTGGATATCAAATTCATACGGAAAGATTAATTTAGGACTGAATGTTCTGGAAAAACTGGCTTCGGGTTACCATAACATAGAAACCGGATTCTGTTTTATTGAATGGGCTGATCGTTTTGAAGCCACGCCAGCCAGCAGAAACAGTTTAACCATGAGCGATGAAAAAATTCCGGTTGATGACTCTAATCTGATTGTAAAAGCGATCACTCTTTTAGAAAAAGAAGCCGGTCTTAAAGACCATTTTCATATCAACATACAGAAAAATATCCCGACCGGAGCCGGACTTGGCGGAGGAAGCAGTAACGCCGCTACAACGCTCCGAATGATTAATAAAATTGCCAATCTCGGTTTACAAGAAACTGATTTAATGGAACTGGGAAAAAAATTGGGAGCTGATGTGCCCTTTTTCATTCAAGGAAACCCTGGCTTTGCTACAGGTTTGGGTACAGAAATTGAACCTTTACCTATTCAACCAGATGGTTGGATTGTTACGATTTTCCCCGGAGAGCCGAGTAGCACTCTTGAAGCGTATCAGTTTGCAACTCCAAATCCTGAACCTGAGTTTTCACTAAAAAAAGTGCTTCTAGAAGACCCCATTGAAGAATGGCAATATTTGATTATTAATGATTTAGAAGCAGCAGTATTTCCCCAAATGGGAATTGTTGGTAATATCAAAGATCAATGTTATGAATTTGGATGTAGTTACGCCTCAATGAGCGGAAGCGGTTCCGGTGTTTTTGGAATTTTTGAGCAGGATTTTGTTGCAATTCATGCGTATGAGTCGTTTCATAGTATGGGATTTTCAGCAAACTTAACTCGACCACTTTTTGAGCCCGATTTAGGTATTTATAAGAAACAAATTGACTGATTTTTTACAGTTTTTAAGATTTTAATTAACTAGCATATACAATGGCTAAAAAACAAAGTTCTACAAAATTAAATTTAAGATCAGGGATGGATAAAGATTCCCTGAGAGAAGACATAAAAATGCATTTGAGGCACACACTTGCCAAAGATGAATACTCAAAAACCACTTGGGACAATTATCTAAGTGTAGTTTTAACGCTTATGGATCGCTTAAACGAGCGATGGCTTACAACGCAGCAACACTATCATAATTCGGGCGCTAAGCGTGTTTATTACCTCTCCATGGAATATTTGATTGGACGTCTTTTGGATAACATGGTTGTGAATTTAGATGTTCAACAAGAAATTGCAGACGCTTTGGCTGATGTTGGCTTAAACTATGATGATATCAGAAATGCAGAATGGGACGCCGGTTTGGGAAACGGAGGTTTAGGAAGACTCGCAGCTTGCTTTCTTGATTCCATGGCAACACTTGGAATCCCCGCAATCGGTTATGGATTGAGATATGATTACGGAATTTTTTACCAAACAATGGAAAATGGATTTCAGGTAGAAAAAGCCGATTTGTGGTTGCGATATGGAAATCCATGGGACATTGTTCGCCCGAAAGTTCAGTATCCGGTAGAATTTTATGGAAACCAAGGAGCCGCTCAAAACGGTAACGAAGAATTGCAATACACATGGGAAAATACTAAAAAAGTACAAGCGGTTGCATACGACACACCCATTCCCGGTTATGACAATGGAATTGTAAATAATTTACGCCTGTGGAAAGCGGAATCAGATACCGCATTAGATCTGAAAAGCTTTAATCAGGGCCAGTATATTGATGCTGTTAAAGAGAACCAGTTGGAGCAAAATATTACTCGCGTTTTATATCCAAATGACAAAGCGTTTGTGGGTCAAGAACTTCGTTTGAAACAGGAATATTTTCTTGTTTCTGCTTCTATGCAGGATATTATTCGTCGTTTTAAGAAGGGAAATGGTGATTGGAGTAAGTTTGCTGACCACGTTGCCATTCAGTGTAATGATACTCATCCTAATTTAGCCATTCCGGAATTAATGCGAGTGTTGCTTGATGAAGTTCACATGCCGTGGGAAAAAGCCTGGGACATTACTTCAAATACCATGGCGTACACCAATCACACCCTTCTCCCTGAAGCTCTTGAAAAATGGCCTGTTTCTTTGATGAGAAATCTTCTTCCACGTCATTTAAATATTATTCATGAAATCAATCATAGATTTATGGATACGATTAAAGCTACTTATGGTAATGACACTGCCAGAATGAAAAGAATGAGCATTGTTGGTGAAGGCGAAGATCCGGTGGTTCACATGGCACATTTAGGAATTGTGGGTTCCAGAAAAGTGAATGGTGTTGCTGCACTTCATTCTCGTTTAGTAAAAGAAACCTTATTCAAAGATTTTGATGAACTTTATCCAGATAAATTCACAAACAAAACGAACGGAATTACCCCCCGTAGATGGCTAAAGCAATGCAATGCCGATCTTTCTGATCTTATTACTGAAGAAATTGGCGACAAATGGATTACCGATCTGGATTATCTTAAAAAACTGATTCCTTCAGCAAAAAAGAAAACCTTCCAAAAGAAGTTTGCTAAGATCAAGCTGAAAAATAAAAAGTTGCTGGCTGATTACATCAAAGAGAAAAGAGATATTGATGTAGATCCAAACTCTATGTTTGATATTCAGATTAAACGTATTCATGAGTATAAGCGCCAATTGATGGCGGCTTTACATGTAGCAACTTTGTACAATCGCTTAAAAGAAAATCGAGATCTGGATATTGTTCCACGAACGGTGATCTTTGGTGGAAAAGCTGCTCCCGGTTATGCTATGGCTAAGCTTCATATTAAACTTATTAACAGCATTGGTGAAATCGTAAATAATGACCCTGATGTTAATGGTAAGTTGAAATGTATTTTCCTTAAAAACTATCGCGTTACTCTAGCGGAGATGATGATACCTGCGGCTGATCTTTCAGAACAAATTTCTACAGCAGGAATGGAAGCTTCCGGAACAGGAAACATGAAGTTTGCTCTTAATGGCGCTTTAACTATTGGAACACTTGACGGGGCTAATGTGGAGATAAAAGAAGAAGTTGGGGATGATAACATTTTCATTTTTGGATTAACTGTTGAAGAAGTAGAAGAACTTCGGAATCAAGGATATAATCCTTGGGATTATTACAACGGCAATTATGAACTGAAAAAAGTTCTTGATCAAATTAGAACCGGATTTTTCTGCCCAGAAGATCCCACTCTATTCCAACCAATCATTGATACATTGCTTCATAAAGGTGACTACTTTATGGTTATGGCTGATTATGAAGCTTATGTTAAAAAGCAGGAAGAGGTTGAAGCACTTTATAAAGATCAATCCGAGTGGAATCGAAAAGCAATTCTGAATGTAGCTAAGATTGGCAAGTTCTCAAGCGATCGAACTATTTTGGATTACAATGATGAAATTTGGAGAACCAAGCCTGTTAAGTTGAAGGAGTAAACTAGGATTTTATTCCTATTCTTGAATATTCGCTCTCTCTATAAGCTCTGATAATTCAAGTTGATGAATTGTACTTCTACCTTCCAAAAAAACTATTGTATTATTAGTAACAGCAAAGTCAATAATTGGTAAACGTGGTTTATCTGTAGGTTCTAAAACTAATTTGATTCTTTTAACAAACTCAAAATTATCTTTTTGTAGAATCCAAAATTCTGAGTCAATTAAAATTAAAAAATAATTACTGTATAATTGAGATTTGATTATATATGGCTTAACCGGTTTGATATCAGAAAAGTCTTTAACAGTATAAGGTTTAGGTAGAGGATCATTTTTCCCAAACACTACTTTACGAATTTGCTCACCTTTGAAATTTATAAAGTTCAATTCTTTATCACCTACGAATGCATAATATATCTCTTCACTAACGACACCTAACAAGCTAAATTCATTTCTTATACTTGGCTCATATTCAGGTGGTATCCTGTAATTTATAAAGCGCATTACGGAATCGTTTTCCATATCATATATTCTCAGTATTTTATTCTTATTGAATTTGGGTGGTAAATCTGCAATTAATTTGTTGTAGGCAAATGCAAAATCATTTAATACAAAAGATTGGGGTTTTAACAACTTTTCTCTTATTACTTGTAAAGTATCATTTAAAAAAATAATTTTGTTAGATTTTCCCGAAAAAAAAACGAGTGTGTCATTAAACACACTTGAGCCGTCTATTCCAAGCATTTCACCAGGTCCTTGTCCTTCCCCGATTACTGGTATAAACTCTATATTATCATTAATTGGTATGTTTACTAAAAATAGACTTGTTTCATTGATAATTGACCTTGGTGTAATAATAATCCCAGATTCATTTGTTTGAATCTGGGAATAAAGTGATGAACCTATATCAAGGTTAAAAGCCGATGAATCTTTTAATTTAACCTCAACTTTTTCTTTATCTGATAAATTAATCCCATAAACTGATTTATCACTGTTCGTACAATTAATATCAAAAATAATAATAGCTATTATTAAATAATATTTCATCGCTTACATAGCTCCGTTGCAAAGGGTTCCAGGGTAAACACCGCCCCCGCTATAGCTATACCTTTCATATCCGTTCGCACCAACACACCTCACATTTAGTACCCAAGATATATAGAAAGCCTTAATTTGAGTTAATCTAACATCACATTCACCTGTTGCACAAGTATCAACTTCCATTATCCAATCAAATTGAGCATTTACACTTTGGTTATTTGTGTCGATTAAAAAAATAATTAATAATAGTGGTAACATTCGAGTTATTTTCTTCAACATAATACTATATTCAACATAATACTATAATTTAGTTAAGGGATTGAATTTAATATATATATCAATGTCAAATAGTTTGACTAAAAATTAACTTTTAGAAATTGCGCACTTTGTAATCGAAAGAACACAAAATTTTACCTCCTTTCATATATCATTTCCGCATGATTAATGAATCACCCATAAAGATATTTTCCACCAAAAGAAATTCTTAATTCCCTCGCCTAATTCATTAAATTGACTTTAGTGGAAGAAAAAGAATTCATACAAAGATTACGGAACAAAGACCGGGTTGCCTTTGCGCAGTTGGTTCGTGAATACAAAGATCCTCTTCTAAATATTTGCTATGGATATTTGAAAAATGTTGATGACGCCGAAGATCTGACCCAAGAAGTTTTTGCTGAGGTATATAAAAACATCTCCAATTTTAAAGAAGAAGCTTCTCTTTTTACCTGGCTATATCGAATTACTGTTTCTCGCTGTTTGGATGAACTGAAAAAGAGGGGCGCCTTGAAAAGAGCCGCATTCTTTGAAAAAAGAGTTCGCTCCGATGCTACCGTTCTGGAAATAAGTCGAACTGCTTCTGATGCTCAAACTCCTGAAGAAGACCTCCATCAAAAACAGCAACAACAATTCATTCAAGATTGCCTTAGTAAGCTGCCTGAAACTCAAAGAACGGCATTCGTGCTAAGTTACCAAGATGGTGTTAGTTACAAAGAAATCGCTGCCATCATGGATAAAAGTCTGTCCTCTATTGAATCCTTAGTTCATCGAAGTAAACAGAACCTCCGAAAAATTATGGAGGGTAATTATGAAAATTATTTTTGAACCCGCACAAGTTTTTACAACCACTGTCGCCTAATCTTTTACACGAATAATTATGAGCTCAAATAAAAACATACAAAACCATTTAGATCAGTTGATGAATTCAGCTGAAAATCCAAATCAGCTTTCTACAAGCCCTGATTTTGAGGACAAGCTATTTGTTCGATTTGATGCTATTGACGCCCAAATCAAGCCCAAGTCTGCTACTATATTTTCTTTTTCCGAGATGCAGAAATATGCCGCTGTTATTCTGTTTTTGATATTAAATATTTCTGTGATTCTTTTTTACACAATCAGCACTGATAACAATGATGATCCTCATGATATAGTTTCTGAATATTCGAATGAGTATTTCCCTGATTACGCAACCTTAACTTCTTTGGAGTGAAAATGGGATTATTTGAAAACAAGCGATTTACTGTTATTTCGATTTCCGTGTTAGTGATACTGAATCTGATTCTCATCGGATTTATTACAACTTCCGCTTTTGATAAGCGAAGTCGTGACAGAAGAGGCGGTGAAGATCGTCATGCAGAATACATCGCAAAAAAGTTGGGTTTTACAGACGTTCAAAAAGAAACTTATGATTCTTTGAACACGCTCCATCGTAACGCAACCGATGAACTTCAGCGAGCGATCAATGATAAAAGAAGAGCCGTCTTTTCCTTAACACGTGCCGAAAACAACTCTCCCAAAATCGCCGATTCTTTAACCAAAGAAATCGGGAATCTTGTTTCCCAAATGGAGCTGCGAACTTATGATCATATCGTCAATGTTCGAGCTCTTTCTACTCCTGAACAACTTCAGACTTTGGATTCCCTGATTCAAGCAATGATTAAATCACGCCTATCAAATAAAGAGGAATCTCGCAACAGAGATCGTCGTGAGCCAAAAGAAAAAATTCCGCCACCACCGCAGAATTAAGTATGGTGTGATTCTGTCAGATTTGTTTATTTTCTTTGAAACCTGAGTTCGATTTTAAAAACGGTAATTAAAGTTATTTTAGGGTCATTCCACGGCGAATGTCTGTGCCAAAGGCATCACTTTGTGGGAATCCAGATCTTTAATTTAATTGTACTAATATTTTTTAAAGCACAATCTGGATTCTACCGTAGGCATGCCTTTGGCGCTGCCTCCGCAGGAATGACGATAGAGCGTTATTTACGAGCTATTTTATAATCGAACTCAGGTTTCAATCTAACAAAGAAAATATGCAAGCAGATTCAACCAATACTTTACCCCAACTGGACCAACTTACCCCGACTGAGCTCTTTAATTATCTTGGAGAACTTTTAAATACTACTCTTTTTAAGCTAAAAGATACACCTGTTACCCTTCTTTCGATCACCATCTTTGTTCTTTTTCTGATTGGATTTACTTTTTTAGGTAGCTTTATAAAGCGCTTACTGAATCATAAGATTCTCCCGAAGTTTATTACTGACCCTGGTTTAAGATTTACACTCGCACGCATGACTCAATATACGGTTATGATTATCGGGATATTCGTTTCCTTTCAATTTGTGGGAGTCGATTTAACCGGGCTTGCCGTAATTTTTGGGTTCTTATCTGTTGGTATTGGTTTTGGTTTGCAAAATGTTACCTCGAACTTCATTTCGGGTTTAATTGTCCTTTTTGAACGACCAATCAGCATCGGAGACCGAGTCTTGGTAAATGACATTGAGGGGGATGTTCAGGAGATTAATATTAGATCTACTACGGTACGATCAATCAATAATATTTCCGTGATTGTTCCAAACTCAGAATTCATCTCAAAGAATGTGGTGAATTATTCTTACGGTGATCCGACCTATCGTTTGATAATTGATGTCGGCGTTTCCTACGGTTCTGATCTGGATAAAGTGCTTAAAGCACTGCATGAAGTTGCTGAAGAAAATACTTCTATTCTTAAGAATCCTAAGCATGATGTTCACTTGCGTTCTTTTGGAGATTCTTCCTGGAATATGAAGTTATTTGTGTGGGTTGGCAATGTGAAAGATCATTACAACATAATGAATGAACTGAATCAAGCTATCGTAAGAAAGTTCAGAGAATATGATATCGAAATCCCATTCCCACAAAGAGATATTAATTTTAAGAATGCTTTGGTGAAAGGTGATAAGGGAGAGGAGAAAGGTGATGGTTGATTTTGTTTAACTTACTTCAATAAAATAGTTAAATTGAGATGGATAATTATATGTTATTCCCACTGCTACAAAGTTAGAATCTTAGGCAAAAACTCTTCATTGTATTTCTGCTCTTTCCTGCCGATACTTAATTAGATAATCAAAACTTAAATAATTTTGTAATGCAAAAAGCCGAATTAAAAAAACAGATCGATTCGCTGCTCGACGAGTTGCCCGAAGAGACCAATTGGGATGAGCTGATGTATAAAATTTACGTCCGACAATCAATAGAAGAGGGTTTGCAAGATTCGAAAGCTGGCAATACTATACCTCACGAGAAAATTAAAAAGAAGTATCAGCCTGCCCAATGAAGGTTATTTGGACAGCGAAAGCCGAACGTCAGCTTGATCAAATTTTTGAGTATATCGCTTCCGATTCAGAGCTTTATGCGTATCGGCTGGTGAATCAAATTATAAATCGGGCAGAAAGTCTTTCGGAATTTCCTAAGAAAGGTCAACAAGTTCCGGAGTATCAGCGAAAAGATATTCGCCAGATTATTGTCAAGCCTTATCGAGTAGTTTACTTTCTCAAAGATCAAGCTGTAGAAATACTTAGCATTATTCACAGTCTCCAACTCATGCCCGAAAAACCGTAGCGCAGTGGGCTCCAGGTTCAAATAAGAAATGCAACAATTAGGGATTTTTCATAGCAATTTTTTGGAGTTCCCTAGTTCATAAGCTCTGCTTGGGAATTTAAACAGGAGCTCGGCTCCTAAAACGGAAGCTAACTAACAACGCTTTGCCAAGGGCATTTTAACCTAATGTTTAACATACTTCAAAAAATTAGTTAAATTGAGATGGATAATTATATGTGATGCTACAAGAATCAAAAATAGGTCATATGAGAAACTTTCGCTTTATTCTTTTTGTCATTTTACTAATAGGTTGTTCGCTAAACCAATCTGAAGAAACTGAATTCGGAGCTTCATATAGTATTAACTTGAATGAAAGTTCTCCCTCTATTGAGGTTGATAAGTTAACTATATCAATTTCTTACAGTGGTTGCAGTAGTGCTCATTCATTTACTCTAAAGAATCGTTTATCAGCATCAACCGCTGAAATTTGGTTATTTAAAGAGACAAAAGATCAACTATGCGACGGAATTATTCAAGAAGTAAGAACTTTCCAACTACCACAAGAAATTTCTACTTCCAAAAATATTGTGTTAATAACTCCAGTTGATGAAACCATAGTTCTTAAGTAATTTTTTTTGGTCTAGGTTCAAGTTAGAAGTGCAACAATTAGTGGTTTTCTTCATTGAAAAACCAAACTCTCTTTCCTCATCATTTAGACCAAGATTGGTAACGGTTTTTCTTGATTAGCAGGATTAGTTTTTTTCCATTGCATACTTTCTTTTCAAATTCTGTCAGACGGGCTCTAGCCGTCAGACAGAAAATATGAATCGAAAATATATTTCTCTGTTTTTCAATACCGATTAATCACAAATAACGTTGAATTCTGAATTTTACTTCTCGGATTAAACGAACACTTTAAGGAGGATCTCCCTTCGAAGGGAGATGATTATCCAAATAAGTTCTTTGGATAATCCGAGGGATGCCCTCGGCGTTGTCACTTTGGCCGGCACAAAAGTAGGGCAAAACGAAGTAATGCTTACAGTTTAAGAATTAACTAAAGTTAAAAATAATAAATCCCCTCTTTCCGAAGGAATGCCTTTGGCGCAAGAGGGGACTTTTAAAACGAAGTAATCTCTTTTCTATAAACTGAGAATTTTATCGGAGATTACTTCGTCGTTTTTCTAACTTGTCTGTTTTTTAAATTATCGCCTTCTCGTGATGAGGAATCAATTCTGAATTTTTCCGCCTTTGGTTTCGAATTCTTGAATGATGTTTTCGTATTCACCATCCCAAACAGCTTGTAAACGCTTGAACTGAGCATCTACTTTCCCTGCAAGTTCTTCAAATACCGCATATTGTTGTTGAGTAGGTCTTCCATATCCGGTAGCGATTGTACTTGCCAATGCTGCCAGCTTATTATTCAGTTTTATCTGAAAATTGAGCACATCCTGACCTGATTCTGCTTTAGTTTGAATAAGTTCATTCTCTATTTCAGACATTGCCTCCAGCATCGCCTTTGCTTTTTCCTGAAGCTCTTTGTTGTCTTTGGCTTCTGCCATCATTTCGTTGACTTCTTTACGAACTTTACGAATTCTATTGATGGTTTTATGCGTGGTATCGAGTTTAGCTTTCACTGTTTTAACCAGTTCAAACTGAGCTACCAAATCTTGCTGAGAAACATTGGTTAATCTTGGATCTTTTATTACTTCAAAAGAACGCTCTGCAATCATTTTATCACCAATATGCATGCGAACTTTATAGATTCCGGGAATAGCATCAGGACCGGAGGTATTTCCTGCCCATAAGATCTGCGTTCCATCAATTCGGGTTACATCAGGATAATCTAATCCCCAAACAAATTTATTCAACCCCGCTTCATTCGCAATCACACTTGATCGAACCTGATCTTCCTCTTCAAAAAACATTGTTGATTCTTTAACGGGCTTACCGCTTCCGTCTTTTACGCTCGAATAAGTCCTAATCTCGTTTCCTTGCGGATCTAAGATTTGCAGTTTGATCTCTTCATCAACTTTACCTTTTAGCGTGTAATAGAAAACAGCTCCTCGTTCAGGATTTTGACCAACTGTTGAGCCTGGACGGCTAAAACTTGGCCCGCCAAATAAATAGGTTTTCTCGGGCTGAAATAAATGATTTTCAGCTTTCGCAATTTGATCACTCATTTGATGAAGAACGGGAAGGTCATCCAATACCCAGAAAGAACGGCCTTGGGTAGCAACTATTAAATCTTTATCACGCTTATGAACAGCTAAATCTGTTACAGGAACAGCCGGTAAATTCAACTGAAGATCTTGCCAATTTGCTCCGGCATCAAAAGAAACATAAAGTCCAGTTTCGGTTCCTGCATAAAGCAATCCTTTTTTATTCGGATCTTCGCGAACTACACGAGTGAAATCCATCGCAGGAATTCCATTGGTGATCTTTGTCCAGCTTTTACCATAATTTGTAGTCTTATAAATCATTGGTTGAAAGTCGTTGAACTTGTATCGTGTTGCAGCAAAGTATGCGGTGCCGGCATCGTGATGGGAAGCGTCTATAATACTGATCATTGTTTCCGGTAAACCTTTTGGAGTTACATTATTCCACGTTTTTCCATTATCTCGACTTATATGAACTAAACCATCATCCGATCCCGCCCAGAAAGTTCCTTCCTGAATTGGAGATTCAACGAACGTAAAAATCGTATTATAATACTCGACCGATGTATCATCTTTTGTTATCGGTCCGCCAGATTCCTTCTGCTTTTCTTTGTCATTTCTAGTCAAATCAGCACTGATTGTTTCCCAGCTCATTCCTTCATCTGTCGAGCGGTGCACGTGTTGTGATGTTGTATAAAGAACATCCGGATTATGCGGAGAAATGATGATCGGGAATGTCCACTGAAAACGATACTTCAGTTCTTCAGCACCGGCTCCCATCGGGTTATCCGGCCAAACATCTACACGATCACTCAATCCTAGCTCTCTGTCGTATTTATTTAAATAACCTCCATAACTTCCGCCAAAAGTGACATTAGGATCTTCCGGATCAGGAGCAATGTATCCACTTTCGCCACCGGCCACCGGCCACCAATCACTTTCATCAATCCCAAAACCGTTTGTTCTATTCTTTATCGCAAAAGTACTGTTATCCTGTTGTGCGCCATAAATCATATACGGGAACTGATTATCCGTAGTAACCTGATAAATCTGTGCGGTAGCTGAAGTATAATAAGATGACCAACCTTCACCTCCGTTATAGGTAACTTGTCCTCCACCATCGTCTCCAATAATCATTCGCTGCGGATCATTCGAGTCAATCCATAGATCATGATGATCTCCGTGAGGCGTTCCTATTCTGCTAAACGTACTTCCGCCATCTGTGGATTTCCAAAATCCCACATTAAGAACATATACTCCGTTTTCATTTTTTGGATCTGCAATCACTTTGGAATAATACCAAGCTCGTTGCCGAAGATTTCTATCTGCACTTACTCGTCTCCATGTGTCTCCACCGTTTTCTGAACGGAATAATCCACCATTTGGGCTCTCCATAATTGCCCACACTCTATTCGAGTTCGCCGGAGAAACAGCCACGCCAATCTTTCCAAGTAAACCCTTAGGCATTCCGGGAAATTTTGAGATCTCTTCCCACGTTTCTCCTCCATCTTTACTCCTGAACAAACCACTGCCTTCACCACCACTGCTCATTTCCCAGGGATTTCTGTGAGCTTCCCATAATGATGCGAATAAAATTCTTGGATTATTCGGATCAACTGCGATATCAACGGCTCCGGTTTTTCCGTTTCTGTATAAAACTTTAGCCCAGGTTTTTCCACCGTCTTTTGACTTATAAACTCCTCGTTCTTCATTTCCTTCTGTTCCAAAAATTTGCCCCATTGCAGCAACCCAAACGATATCATCATTTTTTGGATGAACTTCGATATCCCCGATAAACTGACTTTTTCCCAAGCCCAGATATGTCCACGTTTTTCCGGCATCAGTTGACTTATACATACCGTCACCAGCGCTCATATTTCCACGTATATCCGTTTCACCCATTCCTACATAAATTACGTTGGGGTCAGACGGTGCAACCGTTATAGCGCCAACAGATCCGGTTTTGAAAAAGTCATCTGATACGTTAATCCAGCTGCTTCCACCATCCGTAGTTTTATAAACTCCACCTCCTGCAAAACCAGTATAAAAAGTATAAGGCTGAGAGTTGTGACCGGAAACGGCTACAGAACGCCCTCCACGAAAAGGGCCAATGTTTCTGTACTTTAAATCTTTAAATAGTTCTTTTTTGTAAGTCGGATTGGAAGTCTCAGCTCCATGCCCAAAAGTCTGAGCAAATGAATTGTCAATTATAAGTAGAGAAAATAATATGCAAGAGACTGCGGTTAGGAAATGCTTGCTTACCTTCATAATAGCACCGATAAATTAGTTTAGTTAGTTATTACAGAATTTAATAACTGAATGTATTGCAAGAGAAGCAAGGAATGGGTAAAAAGATGTGAAGTAAAATTGCTAACATTGTATCAATTCTTCCTTTCTGGCGGGAACATGATTCTTCCTAAGCGTTTTTTTCTTTTGTCAACCAGATCTTTGTAGGGCTTAGTAAATATTTTATTGGAAGCTGATGAAGTTGAATTTCTTATATCATCTATAGCTCTGGAGATCAAAGGATCCTCTGCAGCGCCTACCGCTTCCACATTTAACAGATTATCCAATACTGGAAAATCCGGTTGTAATCCGGAATCAAAACCTGTTGTTCCTTCAGAGTTTTCATATTGCAATACAATTGGAACCATAGCATAACTATTGGGAGGAGTTGCATCAGAGCCTAAAAGTATTCGTGTTTCAAAATACTCACCGGCTGTAGCTGAACCAATTTGCACCACTTCCATATGTGGATTTAATCCATTTATTAACAGTTCACTTGTTGATGAAGTTTTGCTGGTTGTAAGAAAGTAGATTTTATTCATATCAAGATTTTCCGGGTCAATTTCGAACTTAATAATCAGGTTTTCCGAATTTTCTCCTTCCTCCTGAATTATTTGCTGTTGCAGGATATCATTATATCTGAACTTGACAAAGACCTCTTCATTTTGGGCAACAGATTGAGGCACTAAAGCATTTGCAAAATTCTTAGCCGCTTCAAAATCTCCACCCGTATTATATCTTAGGTCAACGATTAAGTCTGTAACACCTTCCGCTTTAATGTCTTGCAGGGCAAGGTCAAGGCTGTCATTAAACCTGCCTGATGTACCCGACTTGAAATCTGAGTACATTATATAACCTATTTTGCTATTCCCTTCTTCAATTACATCAGAATAAATTACGGGATTAAGCTCCAATTCATCTTGCTCAACAGTAACCGTGCTGTCTAAGTAAGAAATAGTTTTTGTCTCTGAATTATAATTACCCAGTGCATACTTTACGCTTGAAGTTTCGGAATAGAAAAGGTTCAGAAAATTCAAAGTATTTAGTGGGGTATCGTTCACTTCAAGAATTATATCTCCTCTTTTTATTCCAGATAAAGCGGCAGGCGTTCCCGGATATACAAACTCAACTATGATAAAAACGCCCCCATTACTAAACTGTCCAAAAGAAGGAGAAATACCGCTTGAAAACGTAAACCCTTCAACGTCATTAAGTAACGCCTGGCCATTTCTAACAATAAATGATATGTCATCTTCGGGATTCAACATGCTGCCAAAAAAAGCTACCGGTGGAATGGACCCATTTACTTTAGCCGGAACTCTTTCATTCCAAAGATAGGTTTCTTCCATATTGTCACGAATCCAGGAATTTATATCCTCAAACTCATTTTCCTCACTTTTTATACATCCGAAAAATAAAATTGTAGTTCCGAATAAGAGGAGTAACGTAAATCTTTTCATAGTCTTTATTTATCTATCCGAATACAAATCGGAACGTGATGGTTCCCCATTGTACTTGTTGAGGTGCTCCACTTGGTAATTTAGAAAACTTCCAACTTCTAAGTGTTCTTTGAACTTCTTTTTCCAGTTCCGGATTCATTTTTTTAAGTGGAATAATCAATCCAACGGATCCATCCGGTTTAACCTGAAACTTAACTGAAATAACGCCCTCGGTATTCGCCGTGTTTTGCGGTAAAGGCTGAACCATGGGATCTCGTTCTAAATTTCCTTCCCATTTTAATTCGTATGGGGCAGACTTCTCATCATCAGCTCCTGTGCCTGCATCTGCATTTGTTTCTCCGGTGTTTCCTTTTATATCTCCGCTTTCTTTTGCTCCATCACTTACTTCCAGATCTTTTTTGGCTTGTGGCGGAATTTCTACCTCTTCCTTCACTTCTTCTGCAACTTCTTTAGCAGGATCTATAACTTCAGTTTTTGGAGTTTCTACTTTCTCTTCTTTTACTTCTTCTACTTCATCCGGAAGATCAACTGGTTTGGTAATTTCTTCCGTTGGTTTTTCCGGCTGTTCTTCCGGTTTGGGAGCCTCTTCAACGGGTTCTTTTGGCTTAACTTCTGATGGGTTTGGACGTTTTGCGACTTCTTTTTCTTTTACTTCAGAAAACGCTGCCAATGTTCCGGTTTTAAACTCTCCAAACTCCACTTCTATAAAAGAGGGGCGATAGTTTTGGTTCATATCCAACGTGTACCAAAGCGAAAATAGAACCAAAACAATACTAACACTTAACGTTACCGTAAGTGCAAAACTATCGTCTTTTGTGAATTTAGGTTTATCCATTATTACTGATTTTTTATAAGGAACTTTGTTCGATAGCCATAACAAGTTTTAGGTTTAAAGCTTTTCCAATATTCATAACTCTTACAGCATCATCTACTTTTGCGTCCTTATCTGCTCTTAATATAATCGTTCCACTTTCCTTATTATTGCGTGCAGAACGAATTCGTAGTGCTAAAGAACCTCTTGCTGTTAAATCTCCGTCAACATAAAACTCACCATCTTTAGTTATAGCAACAGAGATAAACTGACTTTGTGTTGTTGACCCGGATTCCGCTTTGGGGATATTCACTTTGATACCAAAATTTGAAACAAAAGATGAAGTCAACAGAAAAAAGATCAATAACAGCAGCACAATATCTGTTAACGATGATTGTGAAAATAGAGATAATGGAGTTAGTCTTTTGTCTCCTCTTCTAAAATCGCGTGCCATAATTATGCCTGCTTTTTAGGTGCGGGTGATTGCAATAAATCCATAAAATCAGCCGATGCATTTTCAAGCTCAAAAATGGATCTGTTAATTTTCCCTAGCAAAAAGTTATAAAATCCATAAGCAATCAGGCCAACAATAAGTCCCGCTGCAGTGGTAATCAAAGCTTCCCAAATACCTCCTGCAAGCTCGCTTGGGTTTACATTTCCTTGTAAAGATTGAATATCCATGAATGCTTCAATCATACCCGTTACTGTTCCCGTAAACCCAAGAAGGGGAGCTACACCGGCAATTGTTGCCAACCAATTCATTCTTTTTTCTAAGAAAAAGATCTCTTTCTTACCTGCATTGTCAATGGCATCTTCAATATCACGAATTGGGCGACCTAATCGCTTTATCCCTGCTTTAATTATTCTGGATAAGGGTTTGTCATGATTATCACAATATGCCATGGCATCAGATTGCTTTCCTGATTTTAACATCCCTTCAATAGACCCTAAAAAACGCTCTGTATCAGTGTGAGATCTATTTAGTGCACTCCACCTTTCTACAATCACGTACACCGAAAGTATAAATAATAAAAAAATAGGGATCATAAGAACCCCTCCTTCTATCATTAGATCGAATAACGTTATCGTGTCACCCTCAAGTGCAACCGCTAATGAATCAGCAACAGCTGTAGAGTCTTGTACTAGTAGAAGGAAGTTCATGAAATATGTTCGTTTAAATTTTTGAGATTATATAATTACCTAAAACATCCGGGTCAACTTTTTCGGCTGCCACAGCTGCAGCTGCCAGAGATTTAAATTGTCCAATACTTACTCTGTAAAGTACGCCATAAGTGTCCGATGGTTTCTCCTTTATAATTACCCGATAGCCATCTTTAGATAATTTCTCGAATTGGGCATCAGCTCCAGATTTTTTACTTAGTGTATATAACACGATTGTATAGCCGTTGTTCCCTACTTTTGTTGCCGTGCCTGTTAAACCATAAGGCTCCGCTCCGGCTTGTACATTTATCGGGGTAATAATTCCGCCATTTTCAGGAGTGTTCTCGTCTGCAACAATTGGTGCAAGATCTCGTTGCGTTTCCTTAGGCAGGCGCACTTGCTCGTTAATGTTTGGAGTACTAGTGGTGTTTGAAATTTCAGATACATCTTGGCTGTTCTCAGCTGTTGCCGTCTCTGCTTCCGAATTCGTCTCCGGCGGCGTGCTTTGAGGCTCTATCGCCGGCGGCGTAGTCTGCTGTACAATCCGGTTTCTATCAATGGGTGTAATTCCTTGCATATTAACAATCCCATAATATGCTAATAAATACCCGCTCCCGGCTAAAATAACCAAAGCCAAAACTAAGTATAAAAACATCGGAGATCTTTTGTTTCTATCACGTGCTGACTTTAATTGCCTGCTCTTTTTAACTCCTTCTTTTTCAGAACTTTCTTCTAGTTTTGATTCGTCCGCACCCTTTGCATTGGATGTAATCTCGGAAGAAATATTTGTAACTATAGGAATAAAATCTTCTTTTGACTCTTCTTCCTCAAGATCCATAAACGGATCGTCGAAGTCTTCCTCTTCTGTTGTCTCATCTCCTAACGCTGAAAAGTCTATTTTCTCTTCTGCTGGTTTTTCATTTTCAACATCTTCATCGTCAACTTCTTCTTCTGCAAAAATATCCTCTTCATCAATCAACGCTGAGCTTTTAGTGGCCTCATCTCCCAGCAATCCTGAAAATACCTCTTCCTGATCATCTTCTTTATGGGCGTCTATTCCCCATTTATCAGGTCCCGGAACTTCTTCTTGCTCTTCACTTTTTTCATCTTCTTGTGTTTCTGCCACTTCATCGTCATCGCCAAAAATATCTTTTAATGATGCTTCTAAATCTTCCGTTTCTGCGTCTTCTGATTCTTCAATTATATTATCTACAGCAAAAAGTTCGTCATCAGCCTCTAATTGCTCCTCGAGAAATTCTTCGAAAACCTCTTCTTCCTGCTCTTCATTTTCAATCTCTTCTTCAACTGCCGCTTCTATATAATCTTCATCTACCAATTCTTCTTCTGAAACAGTGTCTTCTGTCTCTTCTTCAACCTCGCCTATAAGCTCAGCGAATGGATCTTCATATCCATCGGCATCTTCAGACTCTCCTCCATCTAAAATACCTTGAATTGGATTTTCTTTCTCATCATCAACCTCATCTTCTTTAACCGTTTCTTTGGGAGCTCCATCAGGCATCACAATGGGCTCCATTCCTACATATTTGTAGTTGATTTCAGTTTCGAGTTCTTCAGAAGGAATAAACAAAACATTTGCTCCTAGCTTGCTAAAAATCCCAAACCCTTCAACTTCGTATCCCTCATCTTCATCAAAAGCCACTTTGATGTCGTTAATTAACTCTTCCAGATATTTTTCAACTTTCTCTTTTTCTATACCTGAATTTTCAACCAACAGCCCGATAAACTTTTCATTATCAATTAACATTATTAACCCTCCAAGGCTGCTTTAAACTCAATACTATCTTTAGGCGGTTGCATTACGAGTTTGCCATCTGGCTTCTTTTCCTGTTGCTGGCTTGTATGCGCTGCTTTAAATGTTCCCAAACCCTTTACCTCTACAGAATTTTTCATGATGATTTGATCACGAATTGTGAGCCCGAATACTTTTAAGAAATTCTTAGTCATAGCTTATAATGTTAGTTTAATACCTCCAAAGATCTGAAAAGGCCGTTCTTCATAGCCTTCCCAAACTTCATATTTTTGCCCCAGAATATTCAACACTTTAAAATAAACGCCAAATTTTTCATTCAGCTTATAATCTAACCCTCCATTCAGTAGAAAATAACCTTTCAAGCTTTCCGTGTTATTAAGCCCCGGCGCTTCTCTTTCTCCAACAAACTGAGTCCATGAACTTATCGTCAATGGTTTGATTGGTTTAACAGAAAAAACTCCTTCTGCACCCAAGCGTTCTTCAAAAGGAATATCTGCACCACTTTTAAGCTCCGGTCTTTGAGCGTATATAAAACCGTCAAACCAAATTTTATCGCTTACAAATTGTTGCGTAACGCCTAGTTCTAATCTAAACTTAGAGGCGTCTGCATAGTTAATGGTATAAAATGTTTGAGCCGTTGATGCTCCAAACGATCTAGCCTCTCGGGAATAAAATCCATAATTATCAATCGCTTTATACGAAACAGACCCAAATAATTTTGTTGATTCCACGGGCTTATATTCCACGCCACCATCAATGCCAAACACATACTGAAATTGTAGCTGAGAATTCACATTTAAAAATCTATTGGTTTGATGGTGTTCCCAAATCGATTTCATTTCAGGACGAGTATAGATTTCTCCTGTTAAATTAAATCCGTCTTTCACCGTATGATTTAACCCTGCACTTGATACGAATAAAGGCTTGCTTCTGAAACCGTCCGAAATATAAGCGAGACCGCCATCAATATGTATTTCAGTAGTATAATTAAACAGTGTGCTATATCCGAAAGTAGCGGATGTATTTAACCATTGAGTATCGCCGACATCCTCTGCGGAATAATTCCCGCCTTTCACCTCAATCTTAACATTGAACACATCATACAAGCTCTTGCCTGCCCATTCTTTTTCAAAACCTGACTGAATAAATTGTTCGGATTGCTTTCCCCGAATTGCGGCATTAGGCGCCATCATATCTACAGACAATACCGTAGTGTTTAAATAAAAATCCCAGCCTTCCAGTGCGTTTGAGTTATTTTCCAGAATAACACCTGCGTTAAAACCTTTGTAGTCTTTTTCTGAAGTTTCCGAATTATCGGGTTGAACTGTACTTGGCAGATTAAACAAATGATTGAAATCACTGAACACGCCGGCTTTAGCTGAGAACTTTGCTCCGCTATTTAACTTAGTGCCATACACCCCATTTACATCAAAGAACCTGAATCCTGATTCTTGATTATCTAAATGGCCATCTGAACTAGTAAAATCTAGGTTTAGTGATGCCACACTTTTCTCGTTTAATCTTCTCAAAACATAGGCTTCCAGCTCCGGGGTTATATAATTTCCCATTCCTGCTTTTATGTAAGCGTTTGCTCTGGATGGCTCTTTGAGAATTTTCTTTTGAGGAGGGTCAGGTCGATCTAATTGTGTAAGCGCAATACTGGCAACAGCATCTTTATCCGATTCCATAAAAGGAGTTCGGTTTGGGTCGATTCTGAAAACTCTTGGCATGGGATTAAAACCAAGGATAGGTTGGCGCCTAATGCCAGGAAAACGAGCTCTGAACTCACTTCTTATCTCGATATCCTGAGGGTCTATTTCCGGCAACAGTGAATTTTGTGCATTTCCTGATTGCGCAGAAACCCATCCCCCTAATGAAAGAAGAATTAAAATCGTTGAAAATAAAAATCGTTTCATCATCTAAAAAGAAGTTTTAAGAATGTACTAAAAAATTTAGGCAAGGTTAACCCAATCACGTCAAAAGATGTACCGTTTTACTCCCGGCTTGTTCCCTTTATTTTTGCAGCATGTTTTAGCGCTACAAATTTGTCTATAGCTAATAAAATTGGTGCACTTATAATGATAACTGCTAATGTTGACGCATGTGTGATTGTGCCGTAAGCTAACCCTATCGTTTCAGGAACTGCATAAAGCAAAAATAAACTTTTTGTAATAAACAGATGATATGTTCCCAAGCCTCCGGGAGTTGGAATTATAATTCCCACGGCAGAAACCATCGTGAGTACTAAAGCATCAGCATACGTCAATCCATAAATGCTTTGCATATCGAACATCCAAAACGGGATGTATGTCATTCCAATGTAGCTAACCCATATAAGCGCCGTGTATAAAACAAAAAGAGGCCAATTTTTGAGTTCTTTAACAGCCAGTATTCCATCCACAAAGGTCTTTGATATCTCTTTAAACAGTTTAAAGCCCTTGGCAACAAGCGCTACTTTTGAGCTCAGTATTTTTAGTGCCAGATATACTAACCCAAAACCTAAAACAGCTATCCCTAGATATTTAGCGATTTTAACTACAAACGAAAGCAGCACACTCGAATCAGTTATGTCGATACCGAGTAGATTACTCAGAATCTCAGAATCTGAGATCAAAAAAATCACAACAAACGCCATCAATAAAAGCAAACTCAGCATGTCTATGATCCGCTCTAACACAATCGTCCCAATCAATTTACTATTGCTTTCATTAACTTGACGAGCTACATAAACAGGGCGGGTAACTTCCCCTAATCTGGCAAATGCAATGTTTGATAAATAACCAACCATCACTCCTGTAAAAAGCGTTATTCGATGTGGGGTTTTCTCTTTGTTGTTAAAAAGTAAACGCCATCTCTCTGCTCTTATATAGTGCGCCGATAATGTTGCTAAAATAAACGGTAGAATCCATCCATAACTGATGTTTTTAGAAGCTTCAAGAATTTGCTTAAACTCTACATTTTTAAATGCTATCCAAAGAAAAAACCCTGCAAGTAAGATTCCTGCCAGTACTTTAAGTGTGGTTTTCAAGACTAATACCTTGTATCGACTATTTCTGCATCTTGTGGATATCTTAACACAAACAACGCTTCATTTTTGGGAAGAAAGGCACCATTCTTGAACTTTGTCACAATTTCATTTTCAGAAAAATCGTATGCTGTAATACTTACCGGATTTGCTTTACTATCCACAACAATCTCAACACGCAGATAAAGAGCAAAGTCATCATCGGTAGTCATCACAATTTTTGTGTGGCCATTTTCCAATTTCTCTTCTGAAATTCGATACGTAGAATCAACACCATTTAGCATTCTTGAAGGTGCAAAATCATCGTCCTCTTCTGAATATTCACTTATGATTACACGATTGCGAGCTTCATCATATACTCTGGAAGTTTTCCCATCTACAATCAGCAATTGGTTCTCGCTGTCTAGTCTATATTTTTCAGATGAGACCCAAATTTTTCCTTCGCTTGTCAAACTTTCGTTTGTATATGAGTCGAAATAGGTGTGTTCAAAATCTGCCACAAACACTTTTTGATTTTCAAAATTAGCGCGTAGTTTCGGAAATGCTTTGTTTTGAGCGTCAACAGTTGAAACTCCCCAAATAAGTACTAGCGCTAATAGGTTATAAATTTTCAAGTCCATCAAATATCTCTTGTAATTCTTCCTCTTCTTGAACGAGAACATCGCGTGCGGTACTTCCTTGATATGGTCCAACGATTCCTGCATTAAATAATTGATCTATGATTCTACCGGCTCTGTTATAACCGATTTTTAGTTTTCTTTGAAGTAGTGAAACAGATCCCTGTTGATGCAAGACTACTACTTTTGCTGCTGCCTGGAACATTTCGTCTATGTCATCTAACGGATCGGGAATCTTTACATTGTCTTCCTGAATGATCGGTAAATGAAATGGTTCTTTATATCCTGCTTGTTGTCCAATAAATGAGTTGATTCGTTCCACTTCTTCTGTAGAAACAAACGCATTTTGGATACGAGTCATCCCTGCGCCATTTGTAAACAACATGTCTCCCGCCCCAACTAATTGATCCGCCCCACCCACATCTAAAATTGTTCTTGAGTCAACTTTTGAAGCTACTTGATAAGCAATTCGAGCCGGGAAATTCGCTTTAATTGTACCGGTAATTACATTCACCGATGGTCGCTGAGTTGCAACAACTAAATGAATTCCAATCGCTCGGGCAAGTTGTGCAAGTCTGGCAATTGGTTCTTCAATTTGCTTGCCGGTCGTCATCATTAAGTCAGCAAGTTCATCAATAATAACTACGATATATGGCAAGTGGCGGTGACCGAGTTCTTCATCCAACTCGCCGTCTTTGAACTTTTTGTTATAAGCCTTAATGTCACGAACCAGCGCCATTTTGAGCAAGTCGTACCGATTATCCATTTCCTTACACACACTATTGAGCGTTTCTAAAGCTTTTGATGTATCGGTAACAATCGGTTCATCTGCGTTGGGCAACATGGCCAGAAAATGATTCTGAATATTTCGGTACAATGCTAATTCGATCTTTTTAGGATCGATCATCACGAATTTCAAGTTCTCAGGATCACATTTATACAGTAAACATGTAATGATCGTATTTACACCCACAGATTTACCTGAGCCCGTTGCCCCTGCCATTAATAAATGCGGCATTTTTGTCAGATCGATCATAAACACTTCATTCTCAATCGTTTTACCAAAAGCGACCGGCAATATCATCTCTGTTTCAACAAACTTTTTGGTATTTATCACCTGTTTGATGTACACCATTTCTCTCGTGCTGTTCGGCACTTCAATCCCAACCGCAGATTTTCCGGGAATTGGAGATAGCATTCTCAATCCTTTCGATGCCATCGCCATTTTCAAATCGTTTGAATAACTTTCGATCTTACTAATCTTAACATCAGGAGCAGGCTCTAATTCATATAAAGTTACTGTAGGTCCTACAATTGCATTAATTCCTATAATCTCAATTCTGTGCCTTTTCAGTTTATCGAGGATGATGCGCTTATTTTCACGAATTTCTTCCAAATCGACTTCAGTTCTGTCCTCAGCGGGCGTGTCCAGCAAGTCAATAGTCGGGAATTTGTATCTGATCACCGGTACCTCTTTGGCTTTGTCCCGATTTATTTTATCGAGATCTTTTTCTCCTGCTTCTTCATCGCCTTCGCCTTTGTACACAGAAACTTCCAGTTCTTCGCTATCCTCATCTAATACTTCTTTTTCTTCCAGATTGGAGTTTTTTTGTATTAATGCTTTCTGTCGGTTATCTATATCATCGGACGCTCTTTTTTCTTTCTCAATGCGCTCCAGATCTTCTTCATGAGATTTAGCAACAATATCGTCTATTGAAGGTGCGGGTTGTTCCTGTTCCTTAATTTCTTTTTTAGCAGTGGGTTTAAGTTGTTCTTTCTCTTCCTTTGTGGCTTCTCGTGCAGCTCTTTTTTTAGCAAGACGTTCCTCTCTTTCCTGAGCTCGAATTTCTTTCTTCTCTGCTCTGGCTATTCGGGCATCTTTAAGTTTCTGCTGAACACTCTCCATCCACAACTTAAGATTATCAATGGATTTTTGAAGATCTCTATCCCATAATAGAAGCAGCGTAACAATGGCTAAAAGTGAAAGAATAATTCCAGACCCAATACTACTCGTAAAGTTTTGTAGCACTTTTGAAATGGCTAATCCTGCTGATCCGCTCCAAATAGAATCTGCCGGAAAATCGAAATTTGAGTTCGCCCACCCAAGAATTGTGGATAACAAAATCATACTCCAAATTCCAAGAATAGTAATCCAACTTAAATCTTTATAATTCCTCCGACGAAAAATGTGCCAGCCTTGAAAAAAGATTAAAATTGCTAAAATAAAACTGGTATAACCAAATATCATTCGAACTACAAAGTGTGATATATATGCCCCGACCGGGCCAAGCCAATTCTGAACCAGCCGTGAAGAAGGATCTCCCTTAAAAAGATCCATAAAAGAAAGTCTGGCAGCATTTTGATAATCCGCCGGCGTATAGGAAACGATACTTAATCCCAAGAGGATCCCGAGGGCAATAATAATCACACCAATGATCTCAACCTTACGGTTGTCATCAATTCCTGCTTTAGAATTTCCAGCTGTATTTAGCTTTTTCTTAGCCATTTAAATTAATTAAAATTCCGTCCTTCATTCCTGGAAGCACATCAAATTTATTCTCTTTACAAACAAAAGGAATATCACCGTCAGGCACAAGTTCTTTAAGACGTATTGCATGATCGCTAGTTTCAATCGCTTCTTCAAGTTCATCTTTATACTTTTCGTATAAACTAAAAGCAATCTTTACTCCGTCTTTAGTGTTTTTTGGGAGCTTCCCATTACACATTTTGTAAATGATTGATCCTGCAAAAAGAGTATCCTCAAGAGACATTTTTCCTTGCCAGCCCGAGCATACAAGCACTACAGCATCATCGTGATCTTCAAGGGCTTTTAAAATGCTCTTCTGGTTTAGAAAGCATCCCACATATAATCTATTTGCCAGCGCCGCTTTCTTAATCGCTTTTGTTCCATTTGTGGTATTTATGATCAAGGTCTTATCAGCCACAACATCTTCGGTATATTCAAGCGGGGAGTTTCCTAAATGAAACCCCTCGATCTTGTTTCCATTTTGTTCTCCACAAAGCAGATAATCTTTGTTGTCCATAGTTTGTGCAATCTTCACGGCATCTTCCATCGCACCAACAGGAATAATCTTTTTTGCACCATTGCTAAGTGCCGTCACCATGGACGAAGCCGCTCTTAGCACATCAATAATCACCGCAGATTTCCCTCGCAGGTCTTCTTCTTGAAAAGACTGAACTGAAAAATATACGTCCATGTAATCTAGTCTAGCCATCGTAGTTCTTTAAATTGTTCTCTCTTTTATTTTTTGATGAAAGGCGGACGTGTAATTGTTGCCGCTCCTGTTTTTTTCCGGATTGCAATATGGATTGTATTTCCTTCCGTGGCGAATTCTTTTTTAACATAACCCATACCTATTCCTTTACTTAAAGTGATCGACATTGTTCCGCTGGTAACTTCCCCAATTGCGTTCTCGGATTCATCTACTATTTCGTACCCATGGCGAGGAATATTGCGCTCATCATTCATCACAAAACCAACTAATTGACGAGTATTCCCTTCTTCTTTTTTCTTAAGTAGAGCTTCTTTTCCTACAAAATCTCCCTTTTCGAATTTTGTAACCCAACCCAATCTAGCTTCAAGAGGATGGGTGTCTTTGGTAATATCATTTCCGTATAACGCAAAACCCATTTCTAGCCGAAGCGTGTCTCTTGCTCCCAGGCCGCATGGTTCTATTCCAAATTCTTCCCCTGCTTCAAAAATGGCGTTCCAAATCGCTTCGGGGTCTGTAGTGTTTTTATCAAAATATAATTCAAATCCCTTCTCACCTGTGTATCCCGTTGCTGAAAACACCACATTTTCAAAACCGGCAAGAGCACCCATTTTATAACTATAAAATGATATTTCTGAAAGATCCAGATCGGTAAGTTTTTGCAATGTTTGTACTGATTTTGGTCCTTGAACCGCCAAAAGACACGTGTTTTCAGAATTATCTACAACCGTAGCATCAAAATTATTCCGGCTGTGTATCCATGCTAAATCTTTCTCAACATTTGCGCCATTTACAACCAGCATGTATTCATTATCAGCAAATAATTTATACACAATCATATCATCAACGATTCCACCATCCTCGTAACACATACACGTGTATTGTGCTTTACCGGGAACAAGTTTAGAAGCATCATTTACAGAAATATGCTGAATAAGATCGAGAGCTTCTGGTCCATGAATGTAAAACTCACCCATGTGCGAAACATCGAAAACACCTACATTTTCCCGAACAGCAGCATGTTCTACTTTTATTCCTTTATACTGAACCGGCATTTCAAATCCGGCAAATTCAACAAGTTTCCCGCCTTCTTTTTGATGGATAGCATGAAACGGAGTTTTTTTAGACATTCGCGTAGTTAGTTTAAATCACTTTGTTCTCAATCAGCGGTCAAGTTAATGATTTTTAGAGAAAGGGAGGGAATTAAGAATTTTAAATTATGAATGATGAATTATCCTTTCGTTCAAATACCGCTATAAAACTAAAAGTGTTCACTTTGGAGTTTATTCTTTATAATGAACATACTTTTGAACAATTATCATATGATTATGAAAAAGATAACTTTAACCGTTCCTGATCAAAAAGTTGATTTTGTTATGCAGCTTATTAAGCAACTAGGATTAGAAACCTCCACGGAATTTGAGGAAATTCCTGAAGAGCACAAAGCTATTGTACGAGAAAGAATAAGATTGTCTGAACAAAATCCGGATCGGTTATTGGACTGGGAAGAAGTAAAGGATTCTTTCAAATTTGATTGATGAAGGTTACGATTAAAATTGAGCCGGAAGCCAGGCTTGATATCCAAGAGGGAATTGCTTGGTATAATGAACAGCAGTCTGGTTTAGGGAAAGGTTTTCATGCCTCTGTAAAAACACATCTAAAAAAATTACAAGCCCGTCCCTTTTATCAAGTACGTTATAGTAAAGTTCATAGTCTGTCTTTGAAAAAAATATCCTTACATGATTCACTTTACCATTGACAAAGAAAATCAAAGAGGGATTGTTCATGCCATCCTCAACACTTCAAGAAATCCCAAAATCTGGGCAGATAGAAAGGGAGAGGATTAAGAATTATGAATTTTCTCTTAACTGGTTAGCTCGTCGTGAACTTAAGAGAGCTTGGGGAATTGAGAATTGGAAATTTTGGATCCCTTGAACACCTGCTGTTTTCTCTTTAAACTGAACAAGCTAATTTATCCGCCCAAGCGAGGCGCTTGCGTTAGTGTTGGGAGATTTGACCACGTCAAAGCAACCGAGAAAGCTCAAAATTTAGAAGGCGTGATAAAACCTTTAGATTTCTCCCTTCGGTCGAAATGACAACTTTTTAGTCTCCGGTTCAGCAAAGAATTCAGAATGCAAAAGATACAAAACCATAAAATTACTTTGACCAATAGTTTACTGAAGGTTTTGTGTAGAAAACTTATAGTTCTAAAAAATCCCGCATTTCAGATGTTATCTTAGCAATATCTGAACGTTCTATTCCACCAATTTTTTTTAGAATAAAGTCTTTATCAATGGTAGCAAATTTCATTCTTACCATAGATGGCTTAGGTAAGTTTGAACTTTGCCAGTGTTTCAATTTGTAGTCCCCCACTTTTGATGACACATTAATTTTGCTGGTAAGAAATAGTACTACTACATCTTGCTCTGAATTATATAACTTTGGAGAAATTACTACAGCCGGTCTCTTTTTTGAAGCCGACAAGTTTGTGAAGGGAAAAGGCAGTAATACTATATCCCAAGGATCATAAGTCATTATAAACCTCATCTTCGTCATTATCCCATTCAGAAAACGAAGATTCACTTGCCTTCATAATCTCTTTCAGCTCAGCTTTTTCTTGCAACCTATCCTGTGCTTCCGCTACATATTCTTCTATTAAACCACTCACGATATTGGTCATTGATTTACCTTCTAAAGAAGCTATTGCTTTAAGCTGCTTCCTTTTTTCTTCGGGAATTCTGATACTCATTACACTCATAATTCAAATGTATTAATGTAGGATTTACTACAATATTACTTTTTCTAAAACAAAATTCAATTTTAATTAAAGACAGCCTCTTGAACGAAAAATAGCTGATCGGGATTTAGCTATCTTCTATTCGAAAACTCTATTCCTTCAATGAAAAAAATCTTTATGACCCTACTTATAGTTTTGGGAGCCATTATTGCTCTGATAATCGGCGCTGGCTATTCTGTTTCCGCACCGGGTTATTCCGGAGAGAAAACCGATCACTTTGATGGCTCAAAATTTATAAATCGGGAAGGTTACAAGGAAAAAGGATTTGACCAGTTAATGAAATGGCTGTTTACCAGAAAGCCTGGTGAATGGACGGAGAAAACGGAAAATGATGTCACTTTTGGAGAAAAACCAGCTGAACGCATTTCGGATTCTATTCAAGTTATAACCTATGTAAACCATTCCACCTTTTTGATACAGACAGATGGATTGAACATAATCACTGATCCGGTGTACAGTGAGCGGGTTTCGCCATTTAGTTTTGCAGGACCCAAACGTATGCGACCACCGGGAATTCATTTTGATGATCTCCCCGATCTGGATTTTGTATTGCTCAGCCACAATCACTACGATCATTTAGACATCAATACACTCAAGAGAATTAAAGAAACTCACGATCCTGTTTTTATCACTCCGCTTGGTGTTGATTTGTATTTGCATAAAAAAGGAATTTCAAAAACAATCTCTTTGGATTGGTGGCAGGCACACAATGTAAATGATTCGGTTTCCATTTCAGCCGTAGAAGCCCAACATTTTTCCAGTCGTGGGATGTTTGATCGGGACAAAACGTTGTGGGCTGGATTTGTGATAGAAGCACCTTCAGGAAATATTTATTTTGCCGGCGATACCGGATACAATAATTTTTTTGAAAAGATAGGGCAAGATTACGCTCCAATTAAAACTGCCTTAATTCCAATTGGAGCTTACATTCCCAGATGGTTCATGAATCCCGTTCATGTTGATCCTGAGCAGGCTCTTCAAATACATAAAGAAGTAGGTACTGAACTAAGCATTGGTATGCATTACGGAACTTTTCCTTTAGCCGATGACGGGGAAATGGACCCCATAAATGATCTTAAAAAAGCAATGTCCGGAGAGAATTTTGCGTTGATTAAGGAAGGGGAGAATAGAATAATTAGGAATAGATGAATAAGTGAATTAGGAATAGCTGGATATTTACAGTAGAAAAAGATTAACCTTCCGGATATTCGAATTCCCATTGATAGAACGCATAATAGTGAGGCTTTAAAAGTACCGAATAATAGTATGGAGTTTCTTTAGGTTTGTCCTAATTCTTTGATGTAGGAAGGATGTCATCCTCAAACATAAAAAGCCCAACTCTAAAATAGAATTGGGCTTTGAATTAATTAGTAGCTGTTATGGACATGATTAA
>TARA_R110002049_G_scaffold38978_2_pt1 | contig 53689 bp, 55 predicted proteins | sample TARA_R110002049 | Tara Oceans TARA_R110002049 (sample SAMEA4396941) | marine metagenome | biome: Polar Biome; feature: [SRF] surface water layer (ENVO:00010504); material: water (ENVO:00002006), including particulate matter (ENVO:01000060) such as... | depth 5 m | reverse complement strand
CTTTTTACCATGCTTAAAACATCAAAAGCAGATGGCTCTTATTTAGAGCAAATCAATAAACTGGAAAAACAAGACCTACTGATTATTGATGACTTTGGGCTTAAAGCTTTAGATGCTATAAATAGGCACTCCTTTATGGAAATTATTGAAGATAGGCACGGAGAACACAGTATTATTATCGCCTCACAATTACCAGTAGAAGCATGGCATGAAATTATAGGAGAACAAACCATCGCAGATGCCATTTTGGATCGCCTTGTACATAATGCACACAGAATCGATATTAAAGGAGAATCGATGCGTAAAAAATTGAAAAATAAAGACTAAATTTAACCACAAATGAATCGATTTTGAGCACTTACTTTACTATGCTCACTTTCATCCGCCGCAAGTGGTTCACTTTGCCCGCCCTATCCAATTATTTAACCTTTAATAAAAAATGTACGCGAAAACTTGTACTTCAATTATTTGAATAGTATTAAAGATAGTGATTTTTTAATAATTATTTCTTGGCTGTAGAATTATCAAAATATCATATCAGTATAACAGGAATGAATGGTCTAGATATTGCGACATGGATGATCGAGAAATTCGTTCCAAAATTCAATCTTAAGCAAGTTCAAATAACCTAATTTTATATATAGTTTAAAACGATGCAGCTCGTTTAAACAAATAATACTTTTTTCTTTGATGTTACTGTAGTTGCGTTTAAAAGTTTGGTTTATAACAAACTAGGTGTTCTAAGGATATCCGAAATAAATTAATTTTCAGACCAAAAGCTAAAATTCATTATTAATTATCAACCAAGTTTCTTCATAAGCTTACCCATATCATCGCTAATTTTTGCCTCAATAACTCTCGCATATATTTGGGTTGTTGCAATTTTGGTATGGCCTAAAAGCTTTGAAACAGTTTCTATAGGAACTCCATTTGTCAAGGTTACTGTAGTAGCAAATGTGTGCCTCGCCATGTGGAAAGTTACATTTTTTTTAATACCGCATAGGTCAGCAATTTCTTTAAGATAGCTGTTAAGCTTTTGGTTAGAAAAATCAGGCATCAATTTTCCTGTAAATTTTGTGCGAGGATGGTTACTATATTTGTTAATTAAGACAGCGACTTTTTTAAGAATTGGTATTTTAAATAGAACTCCAGTTTTATTTCTTCTTGCCATTATCCATTTGTTCCCATCAATTCCAGTAATAATATGTGCTGAACTCAAATTCATTATATCTGCATAAGAAATACCTGAATAGCAGCTGAAAATAAATAAATCTTTGACAACTTCCAATCTCTCAATAGAAACAGGGAGGCTTTCAATACAGGTCAATTCTTCGGCTGTAAGAAATTCTCGTTCAGTTTTTTCCATTTTGAGTTTGAATTTCGAGAAAGGATTATTATCAATCCAGTCTATATCGTGAGCAAGTCGCATCATCTTTTTCAGACGCTGAATATGTTTCATAACTGCATTATTTCCAATGCTTCCTTGATAGTGTTTAGTTTCGTATGACCTCAAAAAATTCTCAAACCCTAAAACAAACGCATAATTTAAGTTTTGAAGTTGTATATCTGGCAGTTTATATTCTTCAAGTATAAATTCCAAAATATATTTCTGTGAAGTTTTATAATGGCATAAAGTTTTTGCGCACAACTTATGAACCATTTTATCATTGTGATATTTAAAAACATCTGTTATAGTATGCGATTTAACATCCTCTCCTAAAAATCTCGCTTTAATTAATTGAGGAGTGATAAAGCGATTTTCATTTTGCAAATCTCGATAGCAATTTACCAAACTTGCCTTGGTTTCATCGAGTAATCGATTGATAGCACGAGCTAATTTTCCATTTCCAAGGCAACGCTGATATTTAGCATTCCAAGAATCAATATCAATCTTTTCTTTCAAACTGATGTTGACACGTTTCCCGTTAAGGGTAATTCGAACATAAATTTTGGCTTTACTGTCAATCGCTCTTGAAGTATAAATCCAGAACAAAATAGCAAATGTTGATGAAGTACGCATAGTTGTCGTCTTAATTGTTAAACAATAATTGAGACGAAAGTCAAATCAACTAAATACTTTATGAGTATAAATATAAGTCTTTTTTCTAAATGTGACCGATTAAGAAAAAGTGTTACCGATTTGTGACCTTTTTAGATTATTTAATATTAAATAAATTCCCTAAAAAGAAAAAACCTTGCTAATAATATATTTAGCAAGGCTTTGTGCCTATGTAGTGTTTCCACTTGTGACCCGGCTGGGGCTCGAACCCAGGACCCCAACATTAAAAGTGTTATGCTCTACCAACTGAGCTACCGAGTCATTATTTTGGTGTTGCTAACATATTGCCGTTAGCGGGTGCAAATATATATTCTTTAATTAAAAAAACCATACTTTTTTTGTAGATTTTTTTGTTTTTTTGCTGTGCGTTAGCGTATGTTTTTAATAATCAATCAAAAAGAGAAAAATGATTTTAGTTTTAATAGGGTATATGGCTTCTGGAAAGTCTACAATTGGTAGAATTTTAGCCAAAAACCTGGATTATGGTTTTATTGATTTAGATGATTTTATTGAAGAAAAAGAAAAAATAGCTGTATCAGATGTTTTTAAAACGAAAGGTGAAATCTATTTTAGAAAGATAGAATCGCAATATTTAAAAGAAATTTTATCAGAAAAAAACAATATTGTTTTATCGTTAGGAGGTGGTACACCATGCTACTATAATAATATGGATGCTATTCTGGACACTAATAACGTTAAAAGCGTTTATTTAAAAGCGTCCATAAAAACCTTGGTAGCTAGATTGAAAAATGAAAAAAATAAGCGGCCATTGGTTGCCCATCTTGAAACGGATGACGCTTTATCTGAATTTATAGGCAAGCACTTATTTGAACGCGGGTATTTTTATAATCAGGCAGGAGTTATAGTTTCAACAGATGATAAAACCGAAAAAACTATCATAGAGCAATTGCTTTTGGCACTATTCTAAAACCACTTCATAAGCATTACCCTCTAAAACCACGTTGACGTGTTCATGTAACGAGGTCGATAATGAAATGCCTTTAAAATCTGCTTTTACCGGATATTTTTTATGGTTTCTATTTACCAATACAGCGGTTTTAAATTGTTTTAAGGGCACATTTAAAAAATGTTTCACACCATATATTAAAGTGGTGCCCGAGTTTAAAACGTCATCAATAAGCACGACTGATTTATTTTTGTAATCATCTTCTGCAATGGAAGTTTTAACACCGGCCCAGGGGTTTTTTTTGTCAATGGTCACTTTACAAAGTACAGGATTGATTTCTGATACTTTTTGGAGCACTGCTTTCAGTTTTTTGGCAAGTAAGTAGCCATTACGGTCTATGCCAGCTAAAATCACTTCGGTTTCATTGGCGTTGCTTTCATATATCTGAAAAGCAATACGTCTTATCTTATGGTTGATTTCGTTATGGTTTAATATCACGTTATTCATGGTTATTCTGCTATTTTAGTCATTAGTTATCAGTATTCAGTCTTCAATTATCGGTCTTTCGTCTTCATTTACATCCGTATAATCATCTATATCCCTTCTATCTTTTTTGGTAGGTCTCCCGGTGCCTTTTTTTCTGTAATGGTCTTTGGCAAACTTTAAAAGTTCTTGGGCTTCAAATTGTTCTTTGGGTGTATTGTCTGTTCTGTAAATATCAACCAATTTGGCGCCCACTCTGCTTTCGGGCAGGTCATTTACCGTGATTTTGTAATTGATTTGGTCTTTTCTGATGTCTACTTTATCTTGGGGAAAAACCTCTCTGCTGGGCTTAACCACATCATTGTTTACCCTTACGTGTCCTTTTTTACAAGCCGTAGTGGCTATGGTTCTGGTTTTGTAATACCTAATGCACCATAAATACCTATCAATCCGCATACAATAAATGTAAAATCTACGTTAATGTTCTTGTGCAAGAATGTATTAAAATTGTATCTTGCGCTCCAAAAATAAGCAATTATATCCTATTCATTTTGTAAAACCTGTTCACTTGAATATTAAAATGAAATGAATACTGCAATAGCCCTAAATTTTGAAGGGTACAATTAAAAAAAATAAAAGTTTTAAATGAAATTAAGAAAAATAATAGTACCTGTTTTTGTTATATTGATTGGATTTACAGCCTGTAAAAAAGATGATGCTAATGATGTGGAGATTACGCCGCCTAGAGATCGGGGCGAGCAACAGATAGCGGATGATGTGGCTATAGTGGATTATTTAGAATCACATTACTATAATGCCAGTTTTTTTGAAGGCAACACAAATCCGAAGATTAGCGATATAATTATTACAAATTCTGCATCAAGTGGTAGTGCATTATTAATGGATGCGGTTGAAACCAAAACAACTGTTTATGCTAATATCTCTTATAAATATTATATTTTAAAATTAAACCAAGGCGGGGGTACAGGGTCTCCTTCTTTTGCAGATGATATACGGGTGGTTTATGAAGGTTTTTTAGCAGATGGGACTGTTTTTGACGATAATGCTATTGTGCCTTCAAATTTTGATTTAATTACAGATGTGGCTGTTTCGGGTTGGAGAAGGGTTTTCCCTGAGTTTAATGTTGCTGAAAATTTTGTTGAAAACAATGATGGTACTACAGATTATGTAAATAGTGGTGTAGGTATTATGTTTTTACCTTCGGGATTATCCTATTTTTCAACATCCCCTTCATCAAAAGTTCCTGCATATTCACCTTTGTTTTTTAAATTTGAATTATTGGATTATTCTGAAAATGATCACGATAATGATGGTATTCCTTCATATTTAGAAGATGTTAATGGTGATGGTAATTTTACTATAGAAGATCCGGAAGACAAAACGATAACACATGATGATACTGACGGCGATGGTACGCCCAATGCTTTTGATGCCGATGACGACGGCGATGGTGTGCCAACCATAAGGGAAGATATCGATAAAGATGGCGACCCAACAAATGATATAGGAAAAAATGGTATTGCCAAATATTTAGACCCCGAAGAAACGGAAGCAAACTAAATAATCAAAACAAAAAAATCTCGCAATTTGCGAGATTTTTTTGTTTAATACGTTTTGGTTCAATCACTATAAAATAAGCGATAAACTTAAAATCAATTGATCTGGTCTAGTATCAATTCTACTTTCTGTGCTTGTAATGTTGTCATTTATAAAAGTTGCTTCGTTATCACTAAAGCCACGTTCGTACCTTAAATCAATACCAAATTTATTGATGTTTAGCCCAATACCAAAATTAAGTCCCACGGTAAAATCATTTTTAACCTCATTAATGGCAATACCATCAAATTCCGTGTCCAAAATGTATTGCAAAGATGGACCTCCAAAAACACTAAGGGGGCCTAATACTTTAATGCCAACCAAAAGCGGGGCGTCCAGTTTTTGCATTTTAAAACTGTCATCATTATAATCGCTTTTGGTAGCGCTATAAACTAATTCTGGTCTAAAATAGATCTTGTTTCCTATTTTGCCAAAAAGCCCAAAATGGTAGCCTACATTCTTATCTGGGTGTTGTGCATTATCTCCAATAGATTCAAAATAATCGCCATTGGCATTGTAGTTCAAGCCACCTTTAAAACCAATACCAGTAGCTGTTTGTGCATAGCTGGCAACAGATAGTAAAACAATGGCCAGTAGCAATAAAATTATTTTGCCTTTTGAAAATTGGGTTTTTAGTTCTTCCTGTAGGTCATCGGTTTTTTTCATAATATTCTTTTTTTTAGATTTGACTTTTTCATAATATCAAAAACGTTGCCAAACGAAAATTATTTTCCTGTAATGATAAAAATGTTTATAAACTTATTCGCCAATTTGATATTTTAAAGCGCAAATCAGTTGGTTAGCTTTGACGTCTATTGTAATAAAATCGTTTGTAAAGGTGGTCGGGACTTTGGAAATGCCTTTTTCGTAACGTATGTCCAAACCAAATTCTCCAAGTTCTAAGCCTATTCCAATGTGGGCAGCTAATAAAAAATTGTCGGTCTGGATGTTTTCTGATTTACTGTTATGTGAATTTTTGAAGTCTGAATTCATTATAAATTGAAAATCAGGGCCAACAAATATACGACCAATTTTTAAAAATTCTACACCTAATAATAAGGGTATTCTAATTTATTTAAAGCATAGTCAGAACGATCAAAATCTATGTAAGTGCTTTTGGTTTGAGTATATAAAATTTCGGGTTGAATATATAGTGGCAATGAGGCAATTTCTTTTTTTGCCCATAAACCAAAATGATAGCCAGCCCTTCCTCTAGATGATGTGCTATATTGCAAGCCATTAAAATCAGGTGTTGTTTTTAAGTCGCCATTAGCATTATAATTAATGCCGGCTTTAATCCCAAAACTATTAACTATTTGAGAATAAGAACTAATCGATAGTAAAACCATAACCAATATCATTAAAGGTGTTTTTCTGGTTGCAGATGGGGTTTAAAATATCTTTTAAAAGTATCCATATTTTTTAGGCTATTTGTTTTTTTTTAATTTGAAGTATCGAAAATACAAAAACAACTGTAATAAAAAGATTGTTTTTTATCATTGAATTTGCTTACGTGAATTTAATAATAAAATCAATGACTATGAAAACCCAAAGACTAAAATTTAAAGTTTTTTTATGCACTTAAACCCACCACTTACCGTATTATAATTAAAAAAATATGTAGGTTTGCCAACTGATTAATTGACAGCATGAAATTTGAATTAAAAGCAAAAGATTTACAGAGCAAAGCAAGGGCGGGAAGCATTACAACAGATCACGGCGTAATTGAAACGCCTATTTTTATGCCTGTGGGTACGGTAGCCTCAGTAAAAGGCGTGCACCAAAGGGAACTTAAGCAAGACATTAATCCAGATATTATTCTTGGTAATACGTATCATTTGTATTTGCGTCCGCAAACATCTGTTTTGGAACAAGCTGGAGGACTTCATAAATTCATGAACTGGGACCGGAATATTTTGACCGATTCTGGTGGTTATCAAGTATATTCGTTATCATCCAACAGAAAAATAAAAGAAGAAGGCGTTAAGTTTAAGTCGCATATCGATGGTAGTTATCATGTCTTTACTCCAGAAAATGTGATGGAAATTCAGCGTAGCATTGGAGCTGATATTATCATGGCATTTGATGAATGCACACCCTATCCATGTGATTATAATTATGCCAAGCGTTCCATGCACATGACGCATCGTTGGTTGGATAGATGCATCAATCATTTAGAGAAAACACCGCTTAAATATGATTATGAGCAGGCGTTTTTTCCGATAGTCCAAGGCAGCACCTATAAAGATTTACGCAAGCAATCTGCTGAATACATTGCCAATGCTGGCGCGGTAGGTAACGCCATTGGAGGTTTGTCTGTTGGTGAACCCGCAGAAGAAATGTATGCCATGACCGAAGTGGTTACTGAAATATTGCCTGAAGACAAACCGCGTTATTTAATGGGTGTTGGTACGCCAATCAATATTTTGGAAAATATAGCGTTAGGTATTGATATGTTTGATTGTGTCATGCCAACAAGAAATGCTAGAAATGGCATGTTGTTTACAGCATACGGAACGGTCAACATCAAAAACCTAAAGTGGGCAAATGATTTTTCGCCAATCGATGACATGGGCATAACCTTTGTAGATACAGATTATTCAAAAGCCTATTTGCGCCATTTGTTTTCAGTAAATGAACGGTTGGGCGCTCAAATAGCAACCATCCACAATTTAGGATTTTATTTATGGTTGGTTAGAGAGGCAAGAAAACATATCTTAGCGGGAGATTTTAGGGCCTGGAAAGATATGATGGTTAAACAGATGGATAAAAGATTATAAAAAAAGACTTTAGACGTTAGTCTATAGTTAATAGAAATAAACATTTTTGGCTAAAGGCTAAAGGCTTTTTATAAAGTGAATGAAAATACTTGATTGGTACATATTAAAACGTTACTTATTTACATTTTTAATGATGTTGCTACTGTTTATTCCTATTGGAATAACGGTGCATTTAGCTGAAAAAATAGGTAAAATCCTTGAAAATGAAGTACCGATTGGTGAGGTGCTTATGTACCTTTATGATTTTACCATCTATTTCGCAAACATCCTTTTTCCGTTGTTCTTGTTTTTATCGGTTATTTGGTTTACCTCAAAACTGGCGAATAATACCGAAATCATTGCTTTTTTAAGTTCGGGTGTTTCCTTTTCAAGATTTTTAAGGCCATATCTTGTAGGTGCAAGTATTGTGGCTTTTATGGCATTGATATTGGGACTTTTTTTAGCGCCCGCTGCTAGTAAAGGCTTTAATGAATTTGATTTTAAATATTTTCATCCCACCAGAAAAGACTCGCAGGACCAAAACGTGTATAGACAAATTAGTGACAATGATTTTATATATGTGAGCAGTTTCAATTCTGACGCAAAACTAGGGTATAATTTCACTTTAGAACATTTTGAAGGCAATGCTTTGACTTATAAAATAGATGCAAAATCTATTAAATATATTGAAAAAGATACAACATACAGACTTGCCGATTACGTTAAGCGGCGCATAGGTGAATTTGACGATGTGATAGAAAGGGTAAGAAGAAAAGATACCTTATTTAATTTTGAAGTAAAGGATTTAGTACCTGTAATTTACGAGGCAGAAATTTTGCCTTATAATGAGTTGGTGGAATTTATTGATAAAGAAGAAAAAAGAGGGTCTTCAAATATTGGACGCTACCAGCTTGTAAAATATAGAAAATGGAGCTTGCCGGTTGCCATATTTATTTTAACCATTATTGCCGTGTCGGTATCTGCTATGAAACGGCGTGGTGGTATGGGCGTAAATTTAGCGATTGGTATATGCATTGCCATGGTATTTGTCTTTTTTGATAAAATTTTTGGTGTCATGGCAGAGCAGTCCGATTTTTCACCAATGATAGCGGTATGGTTTCCTAATGTCATTTTCGGTATTTTAGCGGTTTATCTGTTGTACCATGCTAAACGTTAAAATAAAAAATCACCTGCATTTACATTTTTTGGTTTTCATAGCTGGTTTCACGGCTATTTTAGGCGAATTGATTTCCATAGACGCCATTCCATTGGTTTGGTTTCGGATGGTTTTTGCCACTTTTTTAATGTTTTTATATATCAAGATAGCCAAGGTTGATATAAGAATTCCGAAAAAAGCAATAATCAAATTATGTGTTGCTGGGGTTGTAATAGCGTTGCATTGGATCACGTTTTTTTCATCCATAAAAGTATCAAATATTTCCATTGCGCTAGGCATGTTTTCAACAGGCGCTTTTTTTGCATCTATTTTAGAGCCCATCATATTTAAGCGTGCCATCATTTGGTATGAAATTGTATTGGGATTATTTGTTATTTTGGGCGTGTTTATTATAACCCACGGTGAATTCAAATACATTACCGGTATCCTTTTAGGCTTATTGGCTGCATTTTTATCATCATTGTTTGCAGTTCTTAATGGAAAATTTTTGCAAAAACATTCCCCTACAACTATTTCGTTTTATGAATTTGTAAGTGGCGTGTTGTTCCTTTCTGTTTTCATCCTTTTTTTAGAAAAACCTTTTTCTGTTGAATTCTTTAAACTGAACATTTTGGATTATGGTTACCTTTTCATTTTAGCATCCATTTGTACCGCTTATGCTTTTATAGCGGCCGTGCATGTTATGAAGGTTATCAGTCCTTATACCGTTGTGTTGAGTTATAATTTAGAGCCTATTTATGGTATTTTAATAGCTATGTTGCTTTTTCCCGAGCAAGAAAAAATGAGTCCTTCTTTTTATTTGGGGGCCAGCGTTATTTTCATCATGGTATTGCTAAATGCTGTATTGAAAAACTGGAAGCACATAAAAAGAAATCGTTCATAGCCTTCTATCACAATTAAAGTTTTTATATTTGTAGGCTGACCAAAATGAAACATCCTAAAACCAAAACGTATCTTTTTTTATGATAAATAAGATTCCTTTTTGTTTTTCAGCTTTTATAAATACTAATATTTAAATCTGATTAAATTATAAATTCTTATGGAATATTTAGAATTTGAACTTCCGATAAAAGAACTTGAAGACCAATTGCAAAAGTGTAAAATGATAGGTACAGAAAGTGATGTAGATGTTACGGAAACCTGTGGACAAATTGAAAAAAAATTAAAAGAGACCCAAAAAGAAATTTATAAAAACTTAACGCCTTGGCAACGGGTACAAATGTCACGCCATCCAAACAGACCTTATACTTTAGATTATATCAGGGCCATTTGTGGCGATACGTTTTTAGAACTTCACGGCGACAGAAGTTTTAAAGATGACAAAGCCATGATTGGTGGATTGGGCAAAATAGGCGACCAAAGTTTTATGTTTATTGGGCAACAAAAAGGCTACAATACCAAAACACGCCAGTACCGGAATTTTGGAATGGCAAACCCAGAAGGTTACCGTAAAGCCTTGCGATTGATGAAATCTGCAGAAAAATTTGGTATTCCCGTAGTCACTATTTTAGACACACCAGGAGCTTACCCAGGTTTGGAAGCAGAAGAACGTGGACAAGGAGAAGCCATTGCAAGAAATATTTTAGAAATGACCCGTTTAAAAGTACCTATCATCACTATCATTATCGGCGAAGGAGCCTCTGGAGGTGCGTTGGGAATTGGTGTGGGCGATGTGGTTTTAATGTTGGAAAACACCTGGTATTCTGTGATTTCACCAGAATCCTGCTCGTCTATACTTTGGCGTAGTTGGGAATATAAAGAGCAAGCCGCTGAAGCTTTAAAATTAACGGCTGCCGATATGAAAAAACTCAAAATGGTCGATGAAATCGTGAAAGAACCACTTGGGGGGGCGCACAGGGATAGAGAAAAAACATTCGAGATTGTGAGCAACGCCATTGTAAAATCTTTTGAGCCGCTCAAAAACTTATCACCAAAAGAATTGGTAAAAAACCGTATGGATAAATATGCCAATATGGGGGTGTTTAAAGGCTAAGCCTTTTAAAACCATATCATAAAAAAAGCTGAAGCGGTTCGCTTCGGTTTTTTTTATGGTTATTCACAATATTTTCAAGTTATTAACAGTTAATTTGTTAACTACCCGTTAACATCGCAAAAGAAAAAAGAAGCATTGGCCTTCTTATTTTAATTACTTTCGTAGTCATGGAACAGCCCAACCAATTAAAAGGATATAAAGTAGATAAAAGCACCTTAATCAGTCTTGAAAAAGGAAAAATACCTCCACAAGCTATTGATTTAGAGGAAGTTGTATTGGGGGCAATGATGATTGATAAGAAAGGTGTTGATGAAGTGATTGACATTTTAAGTCCCGATGCATTCTATAAAGAAGCTCATCAACATATATTTTCTGCCATTTTTCAGCTATTTGAAAATAGTGAACCGGTTGACTTATTAACCGTTTCAACGCAATTAAAGAAAAATGCCAAGCTGGAATTGGCAGGAGGCGATTTTTACCTCATTTCTCTTACCCAAAAAGTATCTTCTTCGGCGCATATTGAGTTCCATGCACGTATTATCCTTCAAAAATTCATCCAGCGAAGTTTGATTAAAATTTCAAATGAAATCATTGAAGATTCGTATGATGAAACCAAAGATGTTTTTGATTTATTGGATACTGCCGAATCAAAATTATATGAAGTAACCCAAGGAAATATTAAAAAATCGAGTGAAACCGCTCAAGATTTGGTTATTCAGGCCAAGAAGAAAATTGAGGAGATTTCCAATAAAGAAGGCTTAAGTGGTATTCCCACAGGATTCAATAAACTTGATAAGTTGACCTCGGGTTGGCAACCATCAGATTTAATTATTATTGCGGCACGTCCAGGTATGGGTAAAACGGCATTAACGCTTTCTATGGCTAGGAATATAGCGGTAGATCAAAATATACCCGTGGCATTCTTTTCTTTGGAGATGGCTTCCGTGCAATTGATTACCCGTTTAATCTCTAGTGAAACAGGCTTATCTTCTGAAAAATTAAGAACAGGTAAACTTGAAAAACATGAGTGGGAACAGCTTAACGTAAAGGTTAAAGATTTAGAAAAAGCCCCTTTGTTTATTGACGATACGCCTTCGCTTTCTATTTTTGATTTACGTGCCAAAGCGCGCCGTTTATCATCGCAACACGGCATTAAGCTTATCATGATTGATTATTTGCAACTTATGACTGGTGGTAGCAACCATGGCGGAAACCGTGAGCAAGAAATTTCCATGATTTCTAGAAACTTAAAAGCCTTGGCAAAAGAATTGAATGTGCCTGTAATTGCCTTATCGCAGTTATCGCGTGCGGTGGAGACCCGTGGCGGAAGCAAACGTCCGTTACTTTCAGATTTGCGTGAATCTGGTGCGATTGAACAAGATGCCGATATTGTATCGTTTATTTACAGACCTGAATATTATAAAATTGATGAATGGGATGATGAAGAACGTTCGCCAACAGAAGGCCAAGGGGAGTTTATAGTAGCAAAACACCGTAATGGTGGCTTGGAAAACATCCGTTTAAAATTCATCGGGCACTTAGGTAAGTTTGATAATTTAGATGATTTTGATTCGCCTTTTGAGTTTCATTCTAAAATGAATGCCGCTGCAAACGATGATACGTTTAAATCTGATAATTATAAAGCAAGTCCAGACCAAGCTTTTGGTAGTTCGTTTAATGATGATAACGATGATGAAGTGCCGTTTTAAGGATTAATCTTCTGTTAAACACATTTTGCAAAGCATATTTTTGAGTATCTTCGATTTATGAAGAAGACCCTATCTATCATATTATTTTTATTCTTTTCAATACATACGTTTGCTTCCTATATCCTTATTCCCATGGATTCCGAAAGCCAAAAAAACCATTTAAAAGCTTATGGTATTACGTATTGGGCGCTCAGTAAACAGCTCAAAGTAAAATGGTTGCTTAATTATAGGGGCGGTTCTTTTTTGTTGCCAGATACTGAAAATATTCAAAAGGAATGTCAAATACGTGGCGTATCTTTTGAAGTGATTTCCAATGATAAAACGGAAAGTGTTTTAGAGGAAATAAGCAGTCCGAGCCAAAATATGGAAGCCGTTGTTTTGGAAAAAGCGCCTAAAATAGCCGTTTACACACCCTCAGGAAAATTACCTTGGGATGATGCGGTAACTATGGTTTTGCAATATGCCGAAATTCCTTATGAAACCATTTACGACGAAGAAGTCCTCAATGATGGCTTGCTTTTGTTCGATTGGTTGCATTTGCACCACGAAGATTTTACTGGCCAATACGGTAAATTTTATGGTGCCTACAGAGCAGCTTCGTGGTATATTGAAGAAAAAAAAGCAGCCGAAACGTTGGCCACAAAATTAGGCTACGATAAAGTGTCTTCAGAAAAATTGGATGTAGCCTTAAAAATTAGGGATTACGTAGTGGGCGGTGGGTTTATGTTTGCCATGTGCAGCGCCACCGATAGTTTTGATATTGCCCTATCAGCTGAAGGTGTTGACATCTGCGAACCCATGTTTGATGGCGACGGGAGTGATGCTGGCTATCAAAATAAAATAGATTACAGTAAAACTTTTGCGTTTACAAATTATACGTTGGAAAGAAGCCCAATGGTTTATGAGTTTTCTTCCATTGATATGACGAGAAATAGGATGGTTCCACAAACTACCGATTATTTTTCGCTGATGGAATTTTCAGCAAAATGGGATCCTGTTCCTACGATGTTGTGCCAAAACCATACAGCTTTAGTAAAAGGTTTTATGGGGCAAACTACGGCATTTAATAGAGATGAAATAAAATCGAATGTGTTGGTAATGGGGGAAACCAAATCCAATGGGGAAGCCAAATACATCCACGGTATTAAAGAAAAAGGGTTTTTTACGTTTTATGGTGGGCATGACCCCGAAGATTATCAACATAGGGTGGGTGACTCCAAAACAGAACTCGATTTGCACCCCACATCACCAGGATACCGATTGATTTTAAACAATGTGCTGTTTCCAGCAGCAAAAAAGAAAAAGCAGAAAACGTAACAGGTGTTTTAACTTGTTATTGGTCAAAAATTGTTATTGGTTATTTAGTTATTCAGTCGAATCTTTAATAACTCAATAATTGATAACTGAATACCCATTAAGAATGAATTTTTTTCAAAAAGAGATACGATTAAAGCCTCATTCCAGAGGTTTCCATTTGATAACGGATGCTGTTATAAAAGCCATTCCAGAAATACATGAAATACAAATGGGGCAACTACAGGTTTTTATTAAGCACACATCGGCCAGTTTAACCATTAATGAAAATGCCGATTTTACCGTAAGAACCGATTTTGAAAGCCATTTTAATGTGATGGTTCCAGAAAATGCGTCTTACTATAAGCACACTTATGAAGGGTCTGATGATATGCCGGCGCATATTAAAGCTTCTTTATTGGGAACATCCGTTCAAATTCCTATTACCAAAGGGGAATTGAATTTAGGGATTTGGCAAGGTATTTATTTATGCGAGCACAGAGATTATGGAGGTTCACGTAATCTTGTGGTTAGTGCTTTTGGTGTTTAATACTGTTAAATTTCTACAGTAACGGTGGTTTTTTCAAACTCATAAATAAAACCATCTGCACCTGTTCCTCCAGACAAGGTTTCATTTTGGTTTAAAATGAAATGCTTTTGGTCTTCAGATACCGTAATGCTTCCCCGTTCAGTCCCGCTGATGGTAATGTAAACATTGGGGGCGTCTTCTGTAAAAAAGAAACTATATTCGCCACTATCAAGGCCATCCTCAAGTGTATTGTCGGTATTGGTATTTCCTATGCTTAAAACACCATTATATTCATCAAACACCCATATGATTTCTCCAAGTTCAAAGTCAATATCAACACCAGCAATACCGCCACTCACATGGGTTAAATTCCATTGTGCGATGGTAATCTCTTCGGGTGTGTCGTCATTTTTATCTATGGAGCAGTTGGTTAGCATGAAAAAACAACAAACAAGCATTAAGAGTTTAGATTTCATATTTGAAAAACATTAGGGTTCTAATTATTAGATGTGAAACTGCTAAAAAGGTTGCGTAAATTATGGGGTTATTGAATCTGCTTTACTTTTTTCAAGAAGCAGTGTTTCTAAAATATGCTCAACACCAAAGGCATCATTAGTTTTGGTTTCAAAACGCGCAATTTTCTTTACATTGGGATGTGCATTTTGCATAGCATAGCTAAAATAACCTAGTTTTAGCATTTCTATATCATTGTTATAATCGCCAAAAACCATGGTTTCATCAGAAGAAATATTATAGGAATCTTGCAATAGTTTTATGGCATGCCCTTTATTCGCTAAATTATCAGAAATATCAACCCAATGGCGTGCCGATGTTTTTACTTTATAGTTGGCTTCCAAATGTTTTACGTGCGGGTAAATGTGTTTTTCTGAATTTTCTTCATGAAAAAGTGCCACTTTGTATATGGGTTCGGTAATTTCTGAGGCCTCTTCAATAAGTACATAATTAGGGTAATATTCAGTTAAAAGATTCAATAGAGTTTCAGAACTGCTTTTTACGTACGCTTTGTTTTTTCCGCAGAATACAGGATGTGTATTTTCAATCGGGGTGATTAAATCGATAATTTCTGTAAGGCTTTCTTCTTTTAAAGTTGTGGATAATAATGTTTCTTCCATTTTAGAAACCAGTCCGCCATTTTCAGAAACGATGATGATGTCGTTTTTTATGGTATCCAATTTTTCAGTGATACTGTAATGCGGCCTGCCACTTGCTGCCACAAATAATATGTCGTGGGCAGCCATTTTGTTGAACAGTTCAAAAAATTGTGGGCTGACTTCATGTTTGGAATTTAACAAGGTACCATCCATATCCGTAATAACTAATCTCACTTTCGATAAATCCATAATGTAACAATTTAGATGCAAAAGTAATTTTCTTAATTTGAATAGAGACTGAAACTGGATTAATTTATTGAAAAGATAACATATTTAATAGGATGGAAGTATTATTGGATTTCATGAGCTTTTTAACAAAAGTCAAGGAGCAAAATCATTTATAATTGTATTTTTACTCACAAGAAATTAAACATATGAATTCCAGAGAAAACCAACTAAAAGCTTTTGACCGTTTATTGACCATTATGGATGAGTTGCGCGCGCAATGCCCTTGGGATAAAAAGCAAACCATGGAAACTTTACGGCACCTTACTATTGAAGAAACTTATGAATTGGGCGATGCTATTTTGGATAATGACCTAGAAGAAGTAAAAAAAGAATTGGGCGATGTACTGTTGCATATTGTGTTTTATGCTAAAATAGGAAGCGAGACCAATGACTTCGATATTGCTGATGTTTGTAACGGAATCTGTGAAAAATTGATAAGCCGTCACCCGCATATTTACGGTGATGTAACTGTTGAAAATGAAGAGGATGTAAAGCGTAATTGGGAAAACTTAAAACTGAAAGAAGGTAAAAATAGTGTGTTGGAAGGCGTGCCCAATAGTTTGCCGGCTTTGGTAAAAGCCAATAGAATTCAAGAAAAAGTAGCTGGTGTTGGGTTTGATTGGGAAGCACCACATCAAGTTTGGGAAAAAGTTGAGGAAGAGCTCAACGAATTTAAAAATGAAGTAGAATCTGGCAATAAAGATGCTATGGAAAGCGAGTTTGGTGATGTGCTTTTTTCCATGGTCAATTATGCCAGGTTTTTAAATATCAATCCAGAAAATGCATTGGAACGTACCAATAAAAAATTCTCAAAACGCTTTCAATACCTTGAAAATAAAGCAAAAGGGTTGAACAAACCTTTAAAAGATATGACTTTGGCCGAAATGGATGTGTTTTGGGAAGAAGCTAAAAAACTATAGTTTATTGAATGAGTTCTTTAATGGTTTTGGCAACACCATCATTTTTATTGGTATCTGTGATTTTTTTTGCAATTTGTATTACGGCGTCATTGGCATTTGCTACGGCCACGCCCATACCAACTGCTTTTAGCATGTCTATATCATTATAATTATCGCCAAAAGCTATTATGTTTTCCAAGGAAATACCTGGATAGCAATTTTTAATGAGCGTTTCAATAGCTGTTTTTTTAGAAATGGACTTATGCGAAATTTCTATATAAGTGGATTTGGAACGGTACAACATAATTTCATGACTGCATTCTATTTCCAAACTTTTGTACAAAGCGTCAATCTCTTGTTCATCGCCCATACACATGATTTTATGGGCGCCTTTTTTTTCTTTAATCCAAGTTTTTAAAACCGCCTCGTTTGATTTTACAATGGGTACCGCTTTTGTATTATTGATTTCCCTTTCGGCCCAAAAATCCATGGCTGGCACATACCATTCGTCTGCATGGTACAAACTTAAGTGAATGCTTGTGTTTTTGCATTTTGAAATAATGGTTTCTAATATGCTATTGTTTATAACTGTGGATTCTAAAATGATGCCGTTGTTTAATATCAGTCCACCATTGTAAGCGATTAACGGTGTATCTGTGTTGCCAAATAATTCCTGTAAATGCTGCATGGCTTTTGGCATTCTTGATGAAATCAATATAAATGGAATGGGGGATATGCGTTTTACTTCTTCGATAGTACTTACTGATAATTCTCGGTCTTTGTTTAAAAGCGTGCCGTCAATATCGCTGCAGATTAATTTGTATGGCATGGTGTAAAATATAAAATCCTACATATGAGATACAGTAAATAAACCAATTATGTAGGATTTCAGGTTATTAAAATTCAATAAAGCTCTTTAATTTTACTAAGCTTCGTTTTCCAAAGTTTCAACGTGTTTTTGTGGTCTTTTATGTTGTTGTGAACTTCTTTTACAAGCGGATTGTCATCTTCAACATTGGTAAAAAACTGTAGATTATTTTCCAATTGATTGATTTGACTTTTAACTTCGTCTATTTTTTTACGGATAAAACTACGTTCGTTGTCCAAATGCCTTTGGTTATCTTCGCTATTGAGGTCTTCCAGCTTGTTTTTAAACTTTATCATCTCAATCTCATTTTTATCAATTTTGGTGCTTGCAAACAGCTCATCCAGCATTTTATTGAACTTACCTTCAATATAACGTTTGTCGTTGGGAACTCTCCCAAAACCATTCCATTGCGAAATAATATCGGTTATGGTGGCTAAATCTTTTTCTTTATCGCCAGAAATTTTTAAGGTTTTAAGCGTATCTAAAAGCTCGTATTTTTTATTGAAAGCGTCCAGATTTACTTGGTTCGCCGCTTTTCTTGAAGCGTGTAATTTATCAAAATAATGATTGCAAGCGGCTTTGAAACGTTTCCAAATTTTATCGCTGTCTTTTCTAGGTACATGGCCTATTTTTTTCCAATCACTTTGGATTTTTTTCATTAAAGACGTTGTAGTTTCTTTGTCCTCATTGTCTTTGTTATCTTCTGCAATTTGAATGAGTTCCAGTTTTTTTTGAAGGTTGTCGTACTGTTCTTTTTTCAAACCTTTATAAAACCCATTTTTGCTTTTATTGAAAGTTCTAACAGCTGTTTTGAATTTAGACCACGTGTCTTCATTAACCTTTATAGGTACTTTACCGGCATTAAAAAAGGCTTCTCTGAGTGCTTCAACTTCTTTTATTTTTTTCTGCCAAACCCCATGTGAGTTTACTTTTTCATTATTTATAGCTTCAATGTTCGCTATGATTTCAAGTTTTACTTCCAGGTTTTTTTCATGGATTTTATCAATATGCTGATAATATAACTGGCGTTTATCATTGATTGTTTTGGTCGCCTTTTTAAAACGCTCCCAAATGTCCTCACGATGCTCTTTGCCAACAGGGCCCAATTCTTCTTTCCACATTTTATGGAGTTCTTGAAGTTCCCTAAAGGCACGCATTACATCATCATCTTTTGCCAATTCTTCGGCACGCTCAATAATGAGTAGTTTCTTTTCTAGATTATGCTTAAAATCTAGGTCGCGTAAATCTCTATTTAAATGAAGAAAATCATAGAATATTTCCACATGGTGGTGGTAACTGTTCCAAGCGTTGTTGTACTTATCTCTTGGTATCGGCCCTGTGTTTCTCCAACGTTCTTGTAGTTCCTTAAAATGTTTGTAGGTGGTGTTTATATTTTCTTCAACATTGATTAAGCCTTTTAGCTCTTCAATGATTTCCAGTTTATCGGCTAAATTTTGCTTTAGGTTATTTTCTAAACTTTTAAAATGTTCATGAAGTTTAGTCCTATATTCTTTATAAGCTGTTTTGTAGCGTTTTTGAACTGGGCTTGAATAATAAAAATCAATTTCGTTGCCACCATCGTTTAAAAAATCTTCTTTTTTCTCATCGATGAGCGCATTGAATTTGGTTTTAAACTCGTGGTTGATATCATCCACATGTTTTTTTATGGCTTGAATTTTTTCGCTTTTCAGAAGTTTTTCTAATTCAATGGCAAGGGCTTCCAACGACATTTTATCGTATTCCTTGACCTCAATCTTATGTCTGTCTTTATTGCCTTCATCTTCCGCATCCTCAGCGTTGGAATCATCGATTTCATTGATTAAATCATCATCGTTACTGTAGTTTGCTTTGTCTTCTGATGCAGTTTTCTCAATACTTTCAGGTTTCGGTTCTTCGTTGATAACTTTTTCTGAATTACCACTTTCTACCGCTTCTTCTTCAGTATTTGCAGCAGCACCTTCAGTAGACGCGGTGGTTTTAGCTTCCGAATTTAGGTTAACAGATTCCTGAGCAATCACTTCATCTGTAGTGTTACGCTTCTTTATTTCTTCATTTCCATCTGCGTTTTGCAGGTTATCTAGCTCAGACATTTTTAAAAATGTTTAGGTTCATTAATTTGTTAAGTTTTTAAAGATACTAACAACTCAAGTAATTACAAAAAACTGTGGATAAATTAAAAGGGTTAAATAGATATTAACGTAATTTCCAGATAGACCAAGATTTTTCGGCTTGAAATTTCAGCATTTTTAAACCATTAATGGTTATGGCTTTTTGTTGATTGCCCAATTTTAAAAATTTTGTGGCTTCAGGATTGTAAATTAAATCGAACAAAATATGATATTCTGAAATACCCTTGTATGGAATGTCAGGACAATCTTCAATATTAGGAAACGTGCCCAAAGGCGTACAATTAATGATGATGGGATGGTCTTTGATAATTTCTTCCGTAAGCATATCATAAGTGAAATTAAGGCCTTTTACAGAATTCCTGGAAACATAACGGTACTTGATTTTCATTTTATCCAAGGTATAGGCAACGGCTTTGCTAGCACCTCCCGTGCCTAAAATCAAGGCTTTTTTATGATGTGATTTTAAATAGGGTTTCAACGTTTTTTTAAAACCATACCAATCGGTGTTGTAACCTACTAATTTGCCTTTCTTTGTGATTTTAATCGTGTTGACCGCACCGATTTTTTTTGCTTTTTTATTGATTTTATCAAGGTAGGGCATAACCGCTTCTTTGTAAGGGATGGTGACGTTCATGCCTTTCAATCCCCCCGTGTCTTTTATGATGGAAGGAAATAATGAAATGTCTTCTATATCAAAATTTTCATAGGATACGTCTGTAATATGTTCTTTTTCAAACTTTTCTTTGAAATATGATCTTGAAAACGAATAGGAAATGTTTTTTCCTAATAGGCCTAATTTAAACATGTGTTTTTCTTGTTTTTTGTCCGTAAAATTCAAGTGCCAATACTATAATAATTCCTAAAAATATAAAAGCTATGGCGTAATAAGTTTCTGTATTTAATTCTGGTATGTAGCGTGTATAATTTTCAACAACTTTTTCTCCAGAAGAATCCAATAAATGAGTGCCAGTATCGGTCATTTTATGTACGGTTTCTTTCCAAGGCCAGACAACGCCCAACGAGCCAACAATAAACCCGATGATTGCTGAAAGCGTAATGCTTTTGTAATGTTTTAAAATATAGCTGAGCACATGCGAAAACGTAACTAGCCCCGTAACCGACCCCAGTGTAAAAACAGTCAGTACTTTTAGCATGCGTACCCGTTCCGGATTGTTTATAAAGCTAAAATTACCGCCAAAAACTTCATAAAATGTAGCAGAAAGAGCATTGACGGAATCTACCAAAAGCAGCACGTAATTTCCTAAAAGAATTAAAATAAAAGAGCCTGAAAAGCCCGGTAACGTCATGCCAGATACACTGATGATACCACAAAAAAACACAAACCATAAATTGTCATTTTCTTGGGCGGGACTTAAAAAGCTGATGCTCACTCCTAAAAAAATTCCAATGACCAAAGACAGATATGTTTGATAATTCCAGTCTTTAAAATCTTTGTTGATGTAGTAAATGGAGCCAATGATCATTCCGAAAAAAACGCTCCAAACATAGAGTTCATAGTGTTTTATCAAATAATCCAGGATTTTTGAGATACTAAAATAACTGATGATCATCCCTAAAAACAACAAGCCTAAAAACCGACCGTTGATGTAATGGAAAAAACTTTTAAAGCGCCCATTCATTAGCAATTTAAAGGCTTTACCGTTTACTTTTTTTAGTGAATAAATAAATTCTTCATAAAAACCAGCCACAAAAGCCACAACACCGCCAGAAACCCCAGGCACCTTATTGGCAGCGCCCATCCCCAATCCTTTTAGGATAAGAAAAATTTTATCAGAAAGTGTTCTTGTGCTTTGCATCAATCTTTTTTTGAACTTATTTTTTCAAGTATAAAAATAGTTAAAAACCCTAGTACCATTAATAAAATGGCCCAAATGAGTTGGTTGTCTCCATTAAAAGCCCATGGCGAGACACTTTTATCAAGAAGCGGTGTTTTCAAGCCTTTGGAATCTGTGTGCCAAGTTAAGGTTTCTTTCCATGGCCAAACTTTATTTAAAGACCCAAAAATAAAACCTGTAAGTATAGCTAAAGTCATATTGTGATAGTGTTTGAACAACCATTTTAAAAGGTGGCTAAAACTTAACAGTCCTACTAAAGCCCCAATAGCAAAAACAGCTATTTTTTTGATGTCAAAATCATGAAGGGCATCACTTAAGGTTTTGTATGCGCCCAAGATTATAAGGATAAATGAGCCTGATATGCCCGGTAAAATCATGGCACAAATCGCAATGGCACCGGCAAAAAACAGAAAAATGGTACTATTATTATTGCCCAACGTGGGCATAGATGAAATATAAAAAGCAATGGCTGCCCCTAAAATCGCAGCTATAATGGTTGAAATCCGCCATTTGGTAATTTGTTTGCCTACAAAATAAATACTGGCAATAATAAGTCCGAAAAAGAAGGACCAAATCAAGACGGGTTCATTTTCCAGTAAGTACTTTGCCAATCGCATAAAGGATACAAAACTTACAATAATGCCCAATAAGAGCGATACAATAAAATTGCCATTTAATTGTTTCCAGAAAGAAGGAAAGCCTTTTTGGAACAGTGTTTTGAAAAGGGCTACATTGATGTTGCTTATTGTGGTAATAAGCTCTTCATAAATGCCAGAAATAAAAGCAATGGTGCCACCAGAAACCCCGGGAACAGCATCTGCGGCACCCATAGCCATGCCTTTAAGGCTAATGACCAAATAATCTATGAAACGTCTTTGCATTTGCAATTTTTTGTGATTGTACCAAAAATATGCAATTTTAACAGATCGTTTGCTATAGTTTTGTTTTTAGTAAGTTTTTAACTTGAATTTTGTTCGTTATTTCGGGGAAAAGCTCATCGATTATAAACATATAATCTTCATTGGCATGAACGCCATTGGTTAAATGAAACGTCCCTTTGTCCATTTCGTTTAAAGAAAAATAAAGACCAGCCAATCGGTATTCAATTTCAGCATGTTCGGGATAAAAATCTGCAGCTTGTTCAAAATTGAAAATGGCAGCTTGAGGTTCGCCGAGTTTGATTAACAAATCACCACGTGTAAGCCATGTATTAAGCTCGTAATTGCCAAGTTCCAATGTTTTTTTTAAGCCCCGTTCTGCTTCTTCAAAAAGACTCAACCTCATGTTTATTTGGGCGTATAGTTTCCAATAAGCAACATTTTCAGTATCAATATTTATGGCTTTATTGATGTAATACAAAGCCTTTTGAAAGTTTTTCTTTCGATTGTAAAATCGTGTAATCGCTATCCAACCTTTGTCTAACAAAGGGTCTTCGTGCACTGTTCTATAATAATATTGAACGGCTAAATCATCTTTTCTTAATTTTTCATAGCAATAGCCAATACGTAATAATGCAAAAGAAGTGGGTTCGTCTAATTTAAGAGTAAATGAATAACTGTCAATGGCATCTTCAAAGCGTTTTAGTTTTTCAAGGACTTTCCCTCTTTCAAGATAGGCACCTACAAAAGCGTCATCTGAAATAATGGCAAAATCAAAAGACGCTAATGCTTTTTTGTAATTTTTTTTATTGAAATATTGAATGCCCAATTGATGCCAACCTACTTCAGAATATGGGTTTTTATCCAAAAATGAATTTAAGTACGTAATGGCCTCATCTTGTTGTTCTAAATAGTCAAAACAATACATGATGTTGTAAAGAGCAGAATAATCCTGTTGGTCTTCTTCCATGCATTTTATAAAATATGTTTTTGCTTCGTCATATTGGTCTAAGAACAAATGCTCCATACCAATAAGCGAGTATAGGTCGACAACGTCATCGGTTAGCTCAATGGCTTGTTTTAAAACGTTTATGGCCAGTTCGTGTTCATCTTTTTTTGATAAAATATTGGCTTTTTGAATAAAGACTTCTTCATTGTTTGGGGCAATGGTATATAGCTCATTCAACAAAGCATCTGCTTGAACGAGTTTGTTTTCAAACACATAGATTTCCACCTTAAAAAGCCTGAGATTGATGGAAGTAGGATGTTGCTCTAAGCCTAATTTGATAGCTTTTTTTGCTAAAGCTATTTTTCCTTGGTTGAGATAGTGATGTATGATGTTTTCAAATTCCTCTGAATCAAAGAACAAAACATGGTTTGTTCTCAGCATGGATTCAAATTTTGTTAGTGGTAAACTATCATTGTCATCATGACTAAACTCCATAGGCACATTTGTAAGTTTCTATATTAGATAAATTTAGGGTTATCAATCATTTTTATAAGGGTAGTACTTCAAATGTTTTTAACAAAGTAATGAACAGCTAGTGTTTATAGTTGTTTTGGGTGTTTCTGGTTTGATTTTCAGAATGTTGAAGGGTGTTTTTTTTTATTTAATGCTATCTAAAACATCCAATATAGTACGGCAACCTTTAATAACTTCTTCATTTGTGATGGTCAAAGGCGGTGTGATTCTAACAGCTTTGGGTTCAAAAAGCAACCAAAAAAGAATTAATTTATGCGCTTGGCATTTTAGTATTAGGGTGTTTGTAATGTCTTCTGAAACCATTATTAAAGCAAGCATCAATCCTTTTCCTCTAATTTCCTTGATTAGTGGATGGATCAATGTTTTTCGGATTAAAACTTCTTTTTCAAGTGTTTGTGCCATTAAATTGCTTTCTAATACCTCTTTTAATGTCGCCAATGCTGATGCGGCTATTAAAGGGTGGCCGCCAAATGTGGTAATGTGTCCAAGTTTAGGCTTATCCATCAATAGATCCATGTGTGCGGTTGAGGCCGTAAAAGCACCAATGGGCATACCGCCACCTAAAGCCTTTCCGGAAACTACGATGTCTGGGATGCAATTGTAGTTTTCAAAACCAAAAAGTGTTCCTGTTCTGCCAATGCCAGTTTGGATTTCATCCAAAATCAATAAGGCCCCAACATCATTGCAACGTTCCCTGACTTTTTTTAAATATTGGTTTTGAGGTTCTATAAATCCAGCACCACCTTGTATGGTTTCTAAAATAACCCCAGCTGTATTTGTAGTGATATAACTTAAATCTTCATCATTATTGAAATTGATAAAATGGATATCTGGCAATAACGGTCTGAATGCTTGTTTGCGTTCTTCATAGCCCATCACGCTCATGGCTCCCATGGTATTTCCGTGATAGCCGTTTTTTGCAGCGATTATTTGGCTACGTCCCGTCACTCTTTTTGCTAATTTTAATGCACCTTCTGTAGCCTCTGTGCCAGAATTTGTTAAATAGGTTTTTTCTAAAGGTAAAGGAAGGTTTTCTGCCAGTAACTTGCATAGGTCAACAGCCGATTTCTGAATGTACTCGCCATACACCATAACGTGCAAATGTTTATCCAATTGGGCTTTGATGGCTTCGATAACTTTTGGATGGTTATGGCCCAACGGCGAAGCAGACACACCAGCAACAAAATCTAAATAGCCGTTATCATTTGTGTCATAAATGTAGCAACCATTGGTGTGTGAAATTTCCAAACCTAACGGGTGTTGTGATGTTTGCGCTTGGTATTTTAGGAAATCAGCAGTCATTTGAAATTATTTAACCTTTAAAGAATCTTTTGACTTTATTCCTAAAGAATCTATTTGAGCACTTTTGTTTTTGATGTTCTGGGGTAAATTTCTAGATGCTTTTAAAGGTATATTGCTAGTATTTGTTTTGGCTTCTTTTTCATCAGCTTCTTCAACACGTTCTATTAATTCCTCATCAAAAAAATCTTCTTGAGGCACATAATCTTCTAAACCTTTTATTGTGGGCAATTCTAAGGGTAAATCATCCTTAAACAAATCTTCAATGCTTTTTGGGCGTTCGTCATCACGCCAATCAAATCCCTTTAATTTTTTATCTCTTTCAAGGAATTTAGATTCTGGATATGCTTTTCCGTCCACTTGGTTTAAACGCTTGAATTCTACTATTTCGCCTTCTTCAAAATATATTTCAATATAGCCGGATCGTGCTTTGTCAGTGGCTGTAAGTTCACCTTCTTCATTTCTGGCATAATAAACAGATTCAGCATTTTTTATGATATCAACTTGTTCCAGTTTATTCTCATCATTAAATAAACCAATAAGGCGCTGTCCCGAAATTTGATTGTAACCTGTGCCTAAAGAATCTTTACTTATCAGAAAAGCATTATTGAAAACGATGAGCGAATCCAGTTTTTCTTCTTTGGTGTTGGAAATTAAATGAATGGTATCGCCCGTCATTTGGTTTTCTTCGTTCCAAAGAATGGGTTTTCGTTTGGTTGAAAATTGGTCGCCAGTACCCATACGTGCAATGTTGATGAGTTGCGTTAACCCCGTGGCTTCATTGGCATGAACGGAATCTGCTTTGGCGCTCATATCAGATTTGAACAATCTCATGTTCCTGTAAGCTCTTGTAATACGGTGGTCTGGTTTTCCTGTGACCAAAAGCGTATCGGCATGAATGTATATGGAATCTTTTTCTTGAACGGTAATGGCCAAGGCGCGTTTTGTGATAAACAAGGAGTCTTTTGCTTTGTACAATTCAGCGTAATGCCCTTTTATAACACTATGGTTCAACGTGTCTGTTACTTTGATGTTATTGGTGGCCGATGCAAAACTTTGGGTATTATCAAAATACAAACTATCGCCTTCAATGATTCGGGTGTCATAATCAATTTTGGCATTTTTCATGGCATAACCTATTTTGGTTTTGGTGTCATAAAAGCCTTTTTCGCAATAGGTTTTGCTTTCTTCTGTCACTATTGTTGAAGGTCCAAATAAATAGGCATGACCGGTATCTGAATAAAAATCGAAATAATTGGAATGGATGGTGGCATCTGGGTTGACAAGTACTACATCTTCCACAAATTTATATTTTTTAAGTGGCATATAATACCTGCCAATTTTACTGGTAATAGTTCCTGAGGTGTCCTTTACAACGGTGCCTCCATTACGGTAAAATGCTTGTTGTTTTTCCCTGTCAAAATACAAAGTGTCTGATTTTATTGTAGAATTCGGGTCTTTAAGTTCCACATCGCCACTGGCAAATGCCAATTTTGTGATGCCGCTGTATTCAATATATTTAGAGGTCATGTTGATAGTATCATTATCAACCATTTTTACATTGCCGTAAGCTTCGACAAAATTTTTTTGCCCATAGAAATAGGCTTTATCGCACCACAAGTTCGTGCCTTCGTGTATAATATGTATTTGTTGGGAATCGTCCCGTGTCATTATTCTTGCGCCGGGGTAATTGGCATCATCAAAAGTTAAAAAACCAGAGTATTCAATTTTGATTTTCTTTTTTTCTTGGGCATGTAGATTTATGACCAAAAAGAAACTTAGGAAAAGTAAAAAATATGTAGATTTTAATGTTTTCAATACAAATAAGTTTGCAGCAAAAATAACGATAAATATACTGTTTAAGTATATTGAAATGAAAAACGCTTCAAAAATTATTGAAGCGTTTGTTTTATTCATTTATTTTAGGATTTTATTTCTCCCTAAAAATAGTTTGTTTCCTATCAGGTCCCACAGATACAATCGTAATAGGGATTTCCAGTTCTTTCTCCAAAAAGGCTATATAATCGTTTAATGCTTTTGGCATTTGTGATGCATCAGACATTTCTGTTAAATCTTCTGCCCAACCAGCAACTTCTGTATAGATAGGTTCTACATTTTCTGGTTCAATATTATAGGGGAAATGTTGAATCACTTCACCTTTATATTTATAGGCGGTACATACTTTTAAGGTTTTAAAGCCAGAAAGCACATCGCCTTTCATCATCATTAATTGGGTAACACCGTTTACTTGGCAAGCGTATCTTAAGGCGACCAAGTCTAACCAACCACAACGGCGTGGTCTGCCTGTTGTAGCTCCAAATTCGTTACCAATTCGAGCCATATCTTCTCCGTCTTTATCAAATAATTCGGTAGGAAATGGGCCAGACCCTACACGTGTTGTGTAGGCTTTAAAAATACCGAACACCTCTCCAATTTGGTTTGGGGCAACACCTAAACCGGTACAAGCACCAGCGGCGGTTGTGTTACTGGAAGTTACAAATGGATAAGTTCCAAAATCAATATCCAATAACGAGCCTTGTGCACCTTCTGCCAAAATGGTTTTTCCAGATTTTTGGGCTTGGTAGATGTATTCTTCAGAATCAATAAATTTTAGTGATTTTAAGACATCGATAGCAGCGAAGAATTCTTTTTCAAGTGCTTCTAAATCATAGTCAATGGCTACGTTGTAAAAAGCAATCATAGATTCGTGCTTATCAGCCAGAGCCCTGTATCGTTCTTTCCAATCGCTCAATTCCAAATCGCCTACACGGATGCCGTTTCTACCGGTTTTATCCATGTAAGTTGGGCCAATGCCTTTTAAAGTAGAGCCAATTTTAGCTTTTCCTTTGGAAGCTTCACTGGCAGCATCTAACAAACGATGTGTTGGTAAAATAATATGGGCTTTACGCGAAATAACCAAAGATTTTCTGTAATCTACATTTTGGTCTTCAAGTTTATCTAATTCGCCTTTAAAGATAACAGGGTCTATGACAACACCGTTGCCAACCAAGTTGGTGGTGCCATCATGAAAAATCCCTGATGGAATGGTATGCAATACGTGTTTTCTTCCGTTGAAAACCAAGGTGTGTCCTGCGTTGGGACCGCCTTGAAAACGTGCTATAATGTTGTAGTTTGAGGTAAGTACGTCAACAATTTTTCCTTTGCCTTCATCGCCCCATTGTAATCCTAGTAGTAAATCTACTGCCATTGTAAAAAATTAATTAGTTAGTTATCCTTCCCGTCAGAGGATTTTCTAGTTCCGTAAAAGTAAAGTGAGTGGTTATTGATTTCAATATCAAAAACCTCCTCAATGGTTTTTTTTATAGATTGAATTCGTGGGTCACAAAATTCTATCACTTCGCCTGTATCTGTAAGGATAACATGGTCGTGCTGTCTGTCAAAATATGATTTTTCATACTGAGCCTGATTTTGACCGAATTGATGTTTTCTTACTAATTTACATTCTAGAAGTAACTCTATAGTATTGTAAAGTGTGGCGCGGGACACACGATATTTTTTATTTTTCATACTGAGATATAATGATTCAATATCAAAATGCTCAGTATTGTTGTATATTTCTTGTAGTATGGCGTAGCGTTCGGGTGTTTTTCTATGCCCGTTGTTTTCTAAAAAGCTTGTAAATACGCTTTTAACGATCTCTTGGTTTTTATTATCTGCTTTTGCACTCATAATTTCGTCCGCAAATTTACACTTTTTTTACACTCTAGTAACTTTATCTATACCATTAATTTTTTTAAGTTTTTCAATAAGCTTTTTCAGCATGGTGCTATTTTTTACATTCAAATTGATTTTACCTGTAAAGAGCCCATCATTACTTTCAAAACTGATGCTTTTCATGTTAACGTGCATATTGGACGAAATCACTTTGGTTACCTCGTTTACCAATCCAATATTGTCTATGCCTGATACTATTATTTTTGCCAAAAACTCTTGTTGGGTGGAGTCAATCCACTTGGCGGTCATGATTCTGTAAGCATAATTGGATTGCAAACTCAAGGCGTTCGGACAATTTTTTTTGTGTACTTTAATGCCTTCTGAAACTGTTAAAAATCCAAAAACATCATCTCCTGGAATGGGATTGCAACAATTGGCCAGTTTATAATCCAGTTTTTCTTCTTCTTTTCCAAAAACAAGCGAATCATAGTTTGAAGTGATTTCATTTTTTTCTAATTCATCTTTTAGAATGGTAGGTTTTCGGTTGATTTTACTTTTAATGTAGCTCATTAAAGCGTTGCTTCTTGAGGAAGCAAAATTTTTGAGCATGAGGTTGTCAATAGACCCAATACCAACACGATAAAATAAATCTAAACTTGTTTTTAGTTTAAAATAATGCACCAGTTCATTAACGCTACTTTCGTTGAGCGTTATTTTGAGCTGTTTTAATTTTCGTCTTAATATTTCTTTGCCATCTTCGCCAATCCGTTTTCTGTCTTCTTTTAAAGCCGATTTTATTTTACTTCTAGCCCTAGCGGTAGTGGTGTAATCCAACCAGTTGGCATTGGGTTTGGCATTTTCTGAAGTCAATACTTCCACTTGGTCGCCTGTTTGTAAAACATGGCTTAAAGGCACCAATTTTCCATTTACTTTAGCGCCTCTGGTTTTCATGCCTACTTCTGTATGGATATTAAAGGCAAAATCCAATGAAGTGGCGCCCTTTGGAAGTGATTTTAAATCGCCATTGGGTGTGAAAACAAATATTTCTTGCGAATACAGATTGAGTTTGAACTGCTCAACAAAATCCACAGCGTTTATATCAGGATTTTCAAGAGCTTCTTGGAGTCTATTTATCCAACTATCCAGACTATCTTCTTTTTCTTTATCCTGTTTGTATTTGTAATGGGCTGCATAGCCTTTTTCTGCAATCTCGTTCATGCGTTGGCTACGTACCTGTACTTCCACCCATCGGCCTTTGGGTCCCATTACGGTAATGTGCAAGGCTTCATAACCTGTTGTTTTTGGAGATGTGATCCAATCCCTAAGGCGCATGGGGTTAGGCCTGAAATGGTCTGTAACAATGGAATATATTTTCCAAGCTAAAAACTTTTCGTCAGCGATTTCGCCTTTGTATATAATTCGTATGGCAAACTTGTCATAAACTTCATCAAAAGATACGCCTTGTTTTACCATTTTTCTTCTGATGGAAAAAATCGATTTCGGACGCCCTTTTATGGTGTATTCAAAATGCTCTTTGTCCAATGAGTTTTTTATAACATCACTAAACTCTTTAATGTAAAGATCTTGTTCTTCTTTACTTTCTTTTATTTTGAAAAGAATGTCGTTATAGACTTCGGGCTCGGTGTATTTTAAGGCTAAATCCTCTAATTCGTTTTTAATGTTATAAAGACCAATACGGTGTGCTAAAGGCGCATAAATATAAAGGGTTTCAGAAGCTATTTTAACCTGTTTGTCTGCCCGCATGGCATCCATGGTTTGCATGTTGTGAAGGCGGTCTGCTATTTTTATGATGATAACACGTACATCATCATTTAAGGTAAGCAGCATTTTTCTGAAATTTTCGGCCTGTAAGGAAATATCCATATCTTTTTCCTTACTCAACGACGATATTTTGGTAAGCCCATCGACTATTCTGGCAATGGTTTCTCCAAAAAGTTGCTCGATGTCCGTAATGTTGTACCTGTCACAATCTTCTACGACATCATGAAGTAGGGCAGCGGCAATGGATGTGCTGTCCAAACCAATTTCTTGGGCTACAATTTTTGCAACTGCAATGGGGTGGAAAATATAGGCTTCGCCAGATTTTCTGCGCTGATCTTTATGCCCATCCAAAGCCACATCAAAAGCATGCCGTATGAGTTTTTTGTCCTCATCGGTCAGCGTGGTGTAGCTCACTTTCAAAAGCTCTTTGTAGGCTTTAGCAATGGCTATATTTTCTTTTTCTAGGTATTCTTCAGTCATCTCAATCATCGATTAAAAATAGAATAAACAAATGTAATAGCCAATGGCTTTTCAAAATTTATTGTGATGTTTTAAGAATTTAAAAAAGCAATCAATTTTGAAACAGCTTTTCCTCTGTGCCCAATGTTGTTTTTTATGATCAAATCCATTTCGGCAAACGTTTGGTCATGGTTATTTGGCATAAAAATAGGATCATAGCCAAACCCTTTTTCGCCTTGTTTTGATGCTGTGATGATGCCTTCACAAATACCAGTGAATGTATGTTGTTTGTTGTTTAGATGTAGAGCGATAACGGTTTTAAATTGGGCGTTTCGGTTTTCAGTTCCGCTTAAATTATGAAGCAACAAATTCATGTTGTCATTTGCATTGCGCTGCTCGCCGGCATATCTTGCCGAATACACACCGGGTTCTCCTTTTAAAGCATTTACTTCCAAACCTGTGTCATCGGCAAAACAATCGTAGCCATAATGTGCTTTAACATAGTTTGCTTTTTGAATGGCATTGCCTTCAATGGTGTCTTGGGTTTCTGGAATGTCTTCCAAGCAACCAATATCCTTTAAGCTTAAAAGTTTAATTTCTTGTGGTAATAATGCTTGAACTTCTTTGATTTTATTATAATTGTTTGTGGCGAAAACGAGCTGCATCATGTTTGTGGAATTTGAATTTTCAAAATTACAATATATTGATTTATATAAAAATGAAGTTTCAATCAATTGTTCTAAAATATCATATAGAATTTTTTATGACTATTTTATGACTTTTATCTTTTTAAGTCCTATTAAAATGGGTTATATTAGTAATCGATATAACCCTTAAAAAGAGAACGATTATGACCGTAAATTTTCAATATGTTGATGTAGATGTAAGTGAAACACTTTCAGCTTTTACCCAAGAAAAGTTAAGCAAATTATTTGATAGATATGAATTTTTAATAAGTGCTACCGTGTACTTCAAGCAAGATGAAAATAAGCACGATACCGGCAAAATTTGCAATATAGAATTGAGTTTGCCTGGACCGCGAATTTTTGCCACGTCCACTGAGCATAATTTTGAAGTATCGGTAAGAGAAACCATTAGCGATCTGGAACGTCAGCTTAAAAAACGTAAGGAGGTTTTTAAAACGCATTAAATAATTCAGAATTCAAAATCCAGAATTAGCGATGATGATATGGTTCATTCCGTAAAATAGTATAACCTCTGTAAAGTTGTTCAATAAAAAACAACCGAATCATTTGATGGGAAAATGTCATTTTAGATAATGAAATTTTCCCATTCGCTTTTTGGTAAACATCTTGTGAAAGCCCATACGGCCCACCAATAACAAAAACCAGCTGTTTGATACCAGAATTCATGTGTTTTTGCAAATAATCTGAAAAACCAATAGAATCAAATTGTTTGCCGTTTTCATCCAAAAGAATCATGGCATCTGTGGGATTTATTTTAGCTAAAATCAGTTCACCTTCTTTTTGTTTTTGCTGGTCTTCACTTAAATTTTTGGCATTTTTTATATCGGCAATAATTTCAAATGAAAAATTGATGTAAAACCCTAATCTGTTTTGATAGGTTTCCATCAAATTCTCAAGGTTTTTGCTATCCGTTTTGCCAATGGCAATCAGTTTTATGTTCATATGGTAAAATTATTCATTTCTGTTTATGAATAATGCATTAAAAATGATAAAAATTTTAAATTTCGTAAATCAATTTCTTATTTTTACGCCAAATTAACCTTTTCAATATGTTGACCAAAGAGCAATTCCACAATGAAATCGATTTGATAATAGCCAATGCCATCCGTGAGGATGTAGGCGATGGCGACCATAGTTCATTAGCCTGTATTCCCGAAAATGCCAGAGGAAAAGCCAAGTTATTGGTAAAGGACAAAGGCGTTATAGCAGGTGTGGCCTTTGCTAAAAAAGTGTTCGCTTATGTTGATAAAAGTTTACGTGTTGACATTCTTATTGAAGATGGCACAGCGGTATCGTATGGTGATGTGGTTTTAACGGTTGAAGGATCGTCCCAATCCATTCTAAAATGCGAGCGTACCGTTTTGAATGCCATGCAGCGTATGAGTGCCGTGGCCACAAAAACCAAAATGTTTGTTGATTTGTTGAAAGGCACCAGAACAACGGTTTTAGATACCCGAAAAACCACTCCGGGTATTCGTGCTCTGGAAAAATGGGCGGTAAGAATTGGTGGTGGAGAAAACCACAGATTTGCTTTGTATGACATGATCATGCTTAAGGACAACCATATAGATTTTGCAGGAGGTATTACCAAAGCTATTGAAATGACCAAGCAATATTTGAATGAAACCGGTAAGGATTTAAAAATTATGGTAGAGGCCAGGGATTTAAGCGAAGTAGAAGAAATTTTAAGAAATACAGGTATTTACAGAATATTAATAGATAATTTTGATTATGAAGACACTAAAAAAGCCATTAAAATGATTGGTGATAAGTGTTTAACGGAATCATCAGGTAATATTAATGAAAATACCATACGGCATTATGCAGAATGTGGTGTAAACTACATTTCATGCGGGGCCATTACACATTCTGTTCATAACATGGATTTGAGTTTGAAGGCCGTAAAAAGACCTGATTAAATCGGAATTTTCATGAGGTTGAACGAGATTTCAGTATTCTACATTGATTGCAATGGAAATTGCAAACATACCTATATTGAGGCAAACTGCTTCGATGCTAATTTGTTTTCCAAAGTCATTAAGCAATTTCAGATAAATAAGCAGTAAAATTTAAAAATATACAATGATAAAGAAACTAAACATCGGTCTTTTGATAATTTCAATAGTATTTGTCTCGTGCAATTCAAATAAAAATAAAAAAACCGAACAAGAGCCAATTCAAGAAGATATACAGTTGTTAAACCCTGCATTGCCGGGTGATAATCCTGATCCATCTGTTATAAGGGTAGGAGAAACCTATTATGCCACTTCCACAACCAATGAGTGGGCACCGTATTTTACCATTTACAAATCTACTGATTTAAAAAACTGGGAATTGATTAACCATGTGTTCCCAAACGGCTATTCAGATATGAAAGACCAATGGGGAGAAAATAATTTTTGGGCTTCAGAATTGGCTTATGATGCCGAACAAAATAAAATTTACGCTTATTATACAGCACATGACAGAACTGTTTCAGGTAATCCAGGTTTAAAAATTGGCGTTGCTTGGATAGGAGCAAACCAAATTGAAACTGGAAAATTCACGGACAACGGTCCTGTAATTGTTGAAGACCAATGCGGTGCCATTGATGCTTTTGAGATGAAAGAAAATGGGAAAATTTATGCTTTCTGGAAGAATGATGGAAATGGTTGTGGTAAGGAAACTTGGATTTGGATGCAGGAAATCAATGAAAGTAGAACACAATTAATAGGAGAGAAGAAGCAATTGTACAAAACCACAGAACCTTGGGAAACGGCATTGGTAGAAGGGGCTTGTTTTTTTAAGAAAGGCGACTACTATTATAGTTTATATGCCGTTGGCGGATGTTGTGATTTTAGGTGTAATTATAAAACAGGTATTGCACGAACTAAAAATTTGGCAAGTGGTAATTGGGAAAAATATGAAAAAAACCCCATAATGGAAAGCAATGATAAATGGATGTGTCCTGGCCATGGTACCGTTGTGGAAACGCCAGATGGCAAATTGTTCATGCTTTATCACGCCTTTAATAAAGATTATGATGTTTTTGTTGGAAGGGAAGGCATAATTGAAGAATTGAAAATGAATGAAGATGGTTGGCCAGTTTTGCACAATGCAACCGTAGCAAATAGACCAAAATCAGATTTAGATTATAGTGAAGATTTTACGAAAGAAAATAAAATAAACATAGTTTGGCAATGGCCATCAAAATTGCAAAAACCAGATATGCTTTTTGAAGGGGCGTTAAAGTTGCAAGCATCCAATGAAAATCATGACTTGGGTACTTTTTTAGGACAATATGTAAAAACAACCAATTTTGAAATTTCATCAAAAATAAATCCAACCGATGTCAATGCTGGTATTTGTCTGAGTGGTGCTATTTTTAAAAGTAAATGGCCTGGAGAATTAGGGGGAATCGGTATTTCTGTTTCAAAAACGAGTGTCCAAGCATATAGTAATCTTGATGGTAATTATGAACTGCTAAAGCAAGATAACATGCCAACAGATACTGCAGTGGAGCTTAAACTGCATGTACAGAATGGTGGAAGTGAAATTGATTTTTTCTATAAAACAGAAAATGAATGGATTCATTTTTATTCTTCTGCCATTGATGTTAGAAAATATGCGCCTTGGGGAATGGGTTACAGAGTTGGTATTACAGCAAAAAGCAATACAGGGGATTGGGCAAGTTTTGAAAATTTTGCTCTTGTAAATAAATGATTCTTCACAAAAAAAATCTTTGCTAACTTTGTGTAGAATCTCTATGCCTAAATATTAATGACAAAACCTATTGAAGATAAATTAGAAAAAATACCAGTAATAAAGGGGCTGGCCAGGTTTTGTAAAAGTATTAAAATATTAGGACTGGAAGGGTTGTCTTTGTATGATTTATTGGAATTGTACATTACAGGCATTCTAAAAGGGGCTTTGACTTCTCGGGCAAGTGCAATTGCATTTAGTTTTTTTATGGCACTTTTCCCCTTTTTGCTATTTGTATTGATTGTGATTCCTTATGTGCCCATTGATGATTTCAAAATTGAATTCCTCAGATTTTTAGAGTCATTTTTACCACCTAATACCTCTGATTTTTTCTTTGAGAATATTTTTGAAAACATTGACCAGCCGCAACGGGGCGGACTTTTATCATCGGTTTTTATATTATCATTATTATTGATGACAAACGGGGTTAATGCTGTTTTTTCGGGTTTTCAAAATTCGTATCATGAGCAACTGACACGCAATGTGTTCAAACAATATCTTTATGCCTTGGGTATAGCGCTCATACTGGCTTTTCTACTTATTTTTACGATTGCCGTTTTAGGGTATTTTCAAATTTATGTGGTACAGGAATTGTTTCAGGCGCTAGAGCTCAGGGGCTATCAAGTAGATTCGCAAAGTGTGTTTTGGGCAAAGATGGCACAATATGCATTTTTTGTAATCATGGTATATTTGGCAACTTCAACTTTATATTATTTTGGCACCCATGAAGGAAAAGAATCTAAATTCTTTTCTGTAGGTGCGCTTTTTACAACTATACTTATTATTTTATCATCTTTTTTGTTTGGTATTTATATTGAAAATTTTGGACAGTACAACAAGCTTTACGGTTCTATTGGAGCGCTCTTGATTTTAATGTTTTATTTGTGGCTCAATTCCAATATATTATTATTGGGTTATGAATTGAACGCTGCTATCAATAAACTTAGAAAAAGATATTGATGATGGCATATTTTATAGACGTTATCATTCCCATTCCGCTGCCTAAGTTGTTTACGTATAGCATTACCGCTTCAGAATATGGATTTTTAAAAACCGGCATGCGTGTATCGGTGCCTTTTGGGAAATCTAAAATTTATACAGGCATTGTTTTTAAAGTACATACAGAAGCTCCGGCGGCCTATGAGGCCAAAGATATTCATCAAATTTTGGATGATGCTCCCATTGTTAATGAAAAACAATTACAACTGTGGCAATGGGTTGCTGGATATTATATGTGTACCCTGGGCGATGTCATGCGGGCAGCTTTACCAAGTGCTTTTATTTTGGAAAGTGAAACCGTTATACTAAAAAACACCACAAAAACCATTGACGAATCTATTTTGCAAGATGATGAGTTTTTGGTGTATGATGCGCTCCATCATCAATCGTCTTTAAAAATCCATGACATTTCCAATATTTTGGATAAAAAGAATGTGCTTCCCGTTATTAAACGGCTCATTGAAAAAGGAGCGATTTCTGTTGAAGAAGAAGTTTATGAAAAGTACAAGCCCAAGTTGGTTCGCTATGTAAAATTGCATACCCATTTTACTTCGGAAAAAGCCTTGCATGAATTATTGGAAGAACTGAGCAGAGCGCCCAAACAACGAGAAGTAGTACTTACACTATTCTCCATTTCTGCAAAAACGAGAAAGCCTGTAAAGGTTTCAGATTTATCGAATGAAAGTGGCGCATCAACGTCTATTATAAAATCATTGATTGATAAAGACATTCTAGAAGAATATCATATTCAAACAGACCGTGTGCAATATTCGGGCGATGAAAATGAAGATACTAAAAAGCTGAATGACTATCAATCTGTCGCCTTAAACGAAATAAAGACATCTTTTGAAACACATCACATCACGTTGCTTCATGGTGTAACCTCTTCTGGAAAAACGGAGGTATATGTAAAACTAATTGAAAATATTATAAATCAAGGAAAACAGGTGTTGTATCTGTTGCCTGAAATTGCATTAACGACGCAATTGGTCACCAGGCTTCAAAATTATTTTGGGGAAAAAGTGGCGGTGTTCCATTCTAAATATTCGTCGCATGAGCGGGTGGAGGTATGGAATAACGTTTTGAACCGTTCCGCAAAAGCGCAAATTATTTTAGGCGCACGTTCCTCGATATTTTTGCCTTTTGACGATTTGGGATTGATTATTGTTGATGAAGAGCACGAACAATCCTTTAAGCAATTTGACCCTGCACCACGCTATCATGCACGCGATACCGCAGTGGTATTAGCCAATCTGCACCAAGCAAAAACACTTTTGGGTTCGGCAACACCTAGTTTGGAAAGTTATTTTAATGCGAAACAAAATAAATATGGTTTTGTAGAAATTACCAAGCGTTACAATGATGTGTTGATGCCCGAAATAGAATTGGTGGACATTAAAGATAAGCATAAGCGCAAATTGATGAAAGGACATTTTAGCGATAGGTTCCTAGAAGAAATGACCGAAACCTTAAAAGCAGGACATCAAATTATATTGTTTCAAAACCGACGGGGTTTTTCGCCTATTATAGAATGTAATACTTGTGGCCATGCACCACAATGCCCAAATTGTGATGTGAGTTTAACCTATCATCAATACAGAAGCCAATTGCGCTGTCATTATTGTGGGTACGCCACTACGATGCAAATAAGTTGTATGGCTTGCGGTAGTCAGGATTTGGATAGCAAAGGTTTTGGAACGGAGCAAATTGAAACAGAGGTAAAGCATTTGTTTCCAGATTATAAAGTGGCACGAATGGATTTAGATACGACCCGTGGAAAATATGGCTACGAAAAAATAATCACGGCTTTAGAGCAACAGGAAATTGATATTTTGGTGGGCACGCAAATGCTTACCAAAGGTTTAGATTTTAGGAATGTGAAATTGGTAGGTATTATGAATGCGGATAACATGCTGAACTTTCCGGATTTTAGAGCGCACGAACGTAGTTTCCAATTGATGCTGCAAGTGTCGGGTAGGGCAGGCCGAACCGAAGAACGAGGCAAAGTACTGATTCAAACGTATAACCCGTACCATAATATATTGCAACAGGTTTCTACTAATAATTATATAGCGATGTTCAATGAGCAAATGAACGATCGTTACAACTATAAATACCCGCCCATTTACAAGCAGATAAAAATCACTTTAAAACATAAAGATTTTAATAAAGTAGATACGGCCGCTATTTGGATGGCAAAATCGCTGCGGCAGGTGTTCGGTGATCATGTTTTAGGTCCAGAAGCGCCACCTATTGCCAGAATCAGGAACCAGTTTTATAAAAATGTTTTAGTGAAGATTCCCAAAAAGCAATCATTATCAAAAACAAAAGAAGCTATCATTAAAATAAACAATAGCTTCTTAAGTATAAAAGATTTTCGGTCGGTTAAAATAATTTTAAATGTCGATAACTTTTAGTGAAATAAAAATTTGCATTCAAATTTCGTGATTGAACTAATCCCGATAAAAATCGGGACTTCATTCTAATTTTGTTATAATATTATGAGAAGCTGAAGCGAGTTCAGTTTGACGAAGCATAGCTTCTAAATATTATTTAAAGCATCCACCAGTTGGGTCTTTTTATTTCTGCTTAAAGGAATTTCATAAGCACCAACTTCCACATTTTTACTGTTAAATCTGTCAATTTTATCAAGATTCACAATATAAGATTTATGGATTCTTAAAAATTTACCCTCTGGCAATTCAGCTTCAAAAGATTTCATAGTAGATAAAACCACTAAGCTGTTTTCTTCTGTGACCAATTTCACGTAATCGCCAAGCGCTTCAATCCACTTAATGTCTTTAATGTAAACTTTACGTTTTTTAAGATTGCTTTTTACAAATATGTGCTCGCCTTCTTCTTCGTTGAAGTCCAATTTCAGTCTGTGTTGCTCTAGGGCTTTTTCAACTGAAACGTTAAAACGTTCTCTAGTGATTGGTTTGTGCAAGTAATCGGTGGCATCGTAGTTAAACGCTTTAAAAGCATACTCGGTTTTACCGGTTACAAAAATAATTTGGGGTTTGTTGTTTAATACGTCTAAAAGTTCAAATCCATTTAACACAGGCATTTCTATGTCTAGAAAGATAAGGTCAACTTGGTGCGTATTTAAACCATTTTTTGTCTCTAGCGCACTACTATACTCTGCTATTAAGTTAAGAGCGGGGTGATTCTCTACTAACTTAACAATGGAGAGCCTTTGTATCGCTGAGTCGTCTACTACTACACAGTTTAAAGTCATAACATTATTAATATTTCGGTTAAGATATCGACAATAGTACAAAAAATTCGGGTAAAAACCAAAAAACATCGTTAAACTGTTGTTTTTAACAAATTTTTAACATTTGATTTTGTGGTGTAAATATACGTCTAAATATTGTATAAATATATATTGTATTATATGGTTTAATTACCTATTTTTGCACCCAATTTTTAACAATAAAATAGATTTTTATGAATCATTATGAAACTGTTTTCATCTTAAATCCCGTTTTATCTGAAGAACAGATAAAGGAAACAGTAAAGAAATACGAAGATTTTCTTGTTTCTAAAGGAGCGAAGATGGTAGCCAAAGAAGATTGGGGGCTAAAAAAATTAGCATACCCAATACAAAACAAAAAAAGTGGTTTTTATCACTTATTTGAATATCAAGTTGCTGGAGAGGTTATTGACCTTTTGGAAGTGGAATTTAGACGTGATGAGCGTTTTATGCGTTACTTAACGGTAGCTTTAGATAAACATGCGGTGTCTTGGGCAGAGAGAAGAAGAGTTAAACTTAAAGCAAAAGCGTAATTATGTCATCTATAGAACAACAATCGAAAAGTAAAAAAGACGGCGAAATCAGATATTTAACCCCGTTGAATATTGATACCAACAAACAAAAGAAATACTGTCGTTTCAAAAAATCTGGGATCAAGTATGTAGATTATAAAGATGCAGACTGGTTATTGGGTTTTGTGAACGAGCAAGGTAAAATTTTACCAAGACGTTTAACAGGAACTTCTTTAAAATATCAAAGAAAAGTGTCTGTTGCCGTAAAAAGAGCACGTCACTTAGCATTAATGCCTTACGTGGCAGATTTATTAAAATAAAATACCGATAACAATGGAACTTATATTAAAACAAGACGTTGAAAATTTAGGATTTAAAGACGATGTTGTAACAGTTAAGAACGGTTATGGTAGAAACTTTTTAATTCCTCAAAAATACGCCATTTTAGCAACAGTATCTGCTAAAAAAGTATTGGCTGAAAACTTAAAGCAAAGAGCATTTAAAGACAAAAAAGTAATTGATGATGCTAAAAAAATAGCTGAAGCAATTAAAACATTGGATATTAAAATAACCGCTAAAGCTACTGAAGGAGCGTCTGCAGGTGATAAATTGTTTGGTTCTGTAACCAAATCAGATTTAGTAGAAGCGTTTGAAAAAGAAGGCCATTCAATTGACAAAAAGTTTGTTACTGTAACTGGTGGAAACATAAAACGCTTAGGGCAATATAATGCTGTAGTGCGTTTGCATCGTGAAGTTACATTCGATTTTCCTTTTGAGGTTATTGCGCAAGCAAATTAAGGCCTAAATACATATAACAAAAAGCCCGATATTTTTATCGGGCTTTTTTATGCGGTATAATTTTAAAATCCTTCAAAAACGCCTAGTCCAAATAAGGCAAAATCATATTTAACAGGATCTTTTGGGTCTAATTTTCTTAAAGCAGTATCGAGTTCTGATAATGCTTTGCCATCATTTTGTTTTCGGTTTAACAGGCCTAGTTTTCTGGCTACATTTCCAGAATGCACATCCAGCGGACAAGAAAGCTGGCTAGGAGAAATATTTTTCCAAATACCAAAATCCACACCAGATCTGTCACTTCTTATCATCCACCTTAAAAACATATTGAGCCTTTTCGCTGCTGAATTTTTTAGTGGGTCGCTCACGTGTTTTTGGGTTCGTGGGAGATGCTCTATTTCAAAAAAAGTGCTTTTAAAATTTGAAATAGATTTTTGAAGCGATTTTTTTTCAGCATATTTTAAAAAAGCCGATTCCAAGCCACCGTGATTTCTATAAATATGTTGAAGTGAATTTATAAATTGAATAAAATCATCGCCATTAAAAGTACGGTGTACAAATGGCAGCAATCTTTCTAAATCAGTTTCTATGTGATTCATTATAAAATCATACGGCGCATTGTCTAGCAAGTCCATCATCCGGTTTGCATTGTTGATAATGCTTTTCCGGTTGCCCCAAGCGATTGTCGCGGTTAAAAAACCAGCGATTTCAATGTCTTCTTTTTTGTGGAATTGGTGTGGAATTTGTATTGGGTCACTTTCAATAAATTTTGGATTATTGTATTGGATGACTTTGGAATCTAGGAATTCTTTTAATTCGGATGTGTTCAAGCTAAAATGGTGTTTTGGTTTTTATAAAGACGTTAAAAATACTAATTAATACTTTAATTTCAGGGAGCATATGCTATTTTGATGGTTTTTCTGTTCATGGAGCAATGCGCTGTAAATATCGATGAAATAACCAAAAAACACTTTTAAAAGAGAAATTCATGCGATTTTATTGGTTAAAAATAAATTTTTTAACGTTATTTGGTCTACTAAATATTATACATTATGAAAAAAATGATTGTCCCAATTATCGCTTTGCTTTTTATGGGTTGCGATGAAAATGAATTGATACCAAACGTGGAACCTGCATCTGCTGTGGAAGCTTTAACAGAATACGCGACCATAAACAAAGTGTTTCAAGATATAGGTAACAATACTGGTGATGCTATTTTGAACGCCGAAAGTTCAACAACTGCTTCAAAATCCAGCGACGCTAAAACAGAACCTGTTGGCCCAGATGTAACGATTGAGCCATTGGATTTTACTACATTCCCTAAAACCATTACGGTTGATTATAAATCAGGTGTTTTATGCAAAGATGGTATTACTCGTAAAGGTATCGTTACCATCGTTTCAACCGATTGGTACGGTAAAGAAGATAGTGAGCATACTGCAACTTTTACCAATTATTATCATAATGATTACAAAGTAGAAGGTACGCACCTTGTTAAGAATTTAGGATTGAATGAAGATGAAAATTCTGTTTTCAGCATAACTATTGGAAATGGAAAAATCACTACTAAGGAAGGCGCGTCTATCAGTTATACTGAAAACTCAACCAGAACTTGGGTTTCTGGTTCTAATACCCCTTTAAATATTTGGGATGATGAATATTTGTTGGATGGCAAACAAACAGGAAAGAGTTCTAAAGATATTAATTATGCTTTAACGGTTGACGAATCATTACATTTTGTGTTATTGCCTAGAAGTATAGAATCTGGTATTCTGGATGTGGAAGTGGCCAGTATAAAAAATGTAAAATTAAACTATAACGATTCTACCATAACCATATTTGGTAAATCGTATCCTTTTGGAAATTGATTATTGAAAATTGATTTCAGTTATAATCAAAAAGGGCTTATAGAAATTCTATAAGCCCTTTTTGTATGCGTTATTTTAAGATACTAGTTGTTGGTTATTTTACCATCAACCATGACCAGTTTTCTATCTGCTAAATTGGCCAATTCTTCATTATGGGTCACAATCACAAAAGTTTGTCCAAATTCATCACGCAACTTAAAAAAGAGGCTGTGCAGATTTTCGGCAGATTCGCTATCCAAATTTCCTGAAGGTTCATCGGCAAAAATCAAATCAGGGTTGTTTATCAAGGCTCTTGCTACAGCCACACGTTGTTGTTCGCCACCAGAAAGTTCGCTGGGTTTATGGTCGTATCGATGCGATAAGCCTAAAAAATCCAATAATTCTTTGGCACGTTTTTCAGCATCCGCTTTTTTTGTCCCTTTTATAAAAGCAGGCAAGCACACGTTTTCCATAGCTGTAAATTCGGGTAACAATTGATGGAATTGAAAAATAAAACCAATATGCTTATTTCTGAATTTAGCCAAAGCTTTGTCATTTAAGCTGCCGGCATTGATATTATTGATGGTTAAATTGTAAACCTCTTTGGTAGACGCTCTATCAAGCGTGCCCAAAATTTGGAGCAAAGTGGTTTTTCCAGCACCCGAAGCACCAACAATAGACACAATTTCGCTTTTGGAAATCTGTAAATCAACACCTTTTAATACGTGCAGATTGTTATAATATTTATGAATGTTGGTTGCTTTTATCATCAATTTATTTACTTGAAAGGCTGAAATTAATACTTTACAGACTACTATACAAGGTTAAATTCTTAGATTTGTAAGCAATAACGATTTTGTGCCACTAAAAGTTCAAATTCTTATAAAAAATAAAAGAAAGATGCCTTATAAACAATTTGAAGAATACAACATGCAGGTAACCGATGGTGTTAAAGAAAGATATAAAAACATTATTGAAGATTTGGGTGAAAACACCAAGCGGGACGGTTTGCTAAAAACCCCAGAACGTGCTGCCAAAGCCATGCAGTTTTTAACACAAGGTTACCATCAAGACCCTGTGGAGATTCTTAAAAGTGCCATGTTTAAAGAATCTTACAATGAAATGGTCATTGTGAAAGATATTGAATTGTATTCCCTTTGCGAGCATCATATCTTGCCGTTTTTTGGAAAGGCCCATATTGCTTATATCCCAAATGGGCATATTGTAGGATTGAGTAAATTGCCCAGAGTGGTTGATGTTTTTGCACGTAGATTGCAAGTTCAAGAACGTTTAACAGAGCAAATTCTAGATTGTATCAACGATACTTTAAAACCTCAAGGTGTTGCCGTAGTAATTGAAGCCTCGCACATGTGCATGATGATGCGTGGGGTGCAAAAACAAAACTCGTTAACTACTACTTCTGGGTTTAGAGGTCAGTTTGAAAAAATTGAAACCAGAAATGAGTTTTTGAAATTGATTGGAAAATAATTTTGGTATGTTTCTTGATTTCAAAATGTGGAAGAGATTTCCTCCTTCGAGGAGATGACAAAACTATTTTTTAATGAATAAATATAAAAAATTAGTCTTGAGCATTTTATTTGATGCCATTGGATGCGTTTCTTTTATCATTCCGGGTATTGGAGAGTTTTCAGATATTGTTTGGGCGCCATTTTCGGGTTGGATAATGACCAAACTTTATAAAGGAAAAGCGGGTAAAATTGCGGGTTTTATTTCATTTGTTGAAGAAGCGTTGCCCGGTTTTGACGTGATACCAACGTTTACGCTGATGTGGATTTATACGTTTGTTTTTAAGAAGGAGAATAAAAGTTGAATTTCAAATGATTAAACTTTGTTTTTGGATTAGCTTAAAATTACTTGTTTTTTAATTCAGTTCTTTGTTAGCAATTGGGCTTTATTTTATTATTTCTTTAAACATTGAGGTGTCCAGAGCAACGAATATATTGTCTTTTACTTTTTCAATTTCTTTTTTGGTCAACTTCGTTTTCTTTAAAAAGTAGTCACGCATATATAAAACTTATCCGCCTTAAAACGACGGATAAGCCTTATCTTAAAAATTAAAAACTATAATTAATTCCCAAACTAATATTCCTCCCCATATTAAAAATACCATCAGGTTTTAAACGCGATAAATGATTGATATAGGTTTTATTGATCAAGTTATTTCCAGAAATAGTGATGGTTAAATCAGTTTTTAAAACTTGCAAAGTGCCACCAAATCCAGCACTTAATAGACTGTAACCATTTGTGTTGGTTTCAAATAAACCCACGTTCTTTTGGTTAAACGTGGTTCTAAGTTTTACAAACACATAACTTTCTTTTGCCCAATTTTTATCAAATTCAGCTCGAATGGTGTTGCTTAAAGAATTGGCAGGAATCAATGGTAAATAATCTCCATTGTTTTGTTTTCCTGTTACGGTTTCAAAACCCGATTCCATATGCAACCAATCCAGCGGGTGTGGGTGCCAATGAAACCCAAATTCGCCCCCATACAAATTGGCATTGTTTTGGAGATAATTGTAAACGGGAGCATCATTCATAATAGTCCCATTGGGCGATAAATAGATATAATTATTTATGGCGTTGTAGAATACATTGGCAAAAATCTCAAAATGTTCACTGTTATATTCCAAAGCCACATCGGTTTGAAAATTCTGTTCACTTTTTAGGGTTTCGTTGCCTATTTCAAATCGGTTGGTGCCTTCGTGCGTTCCGTAAGAAGTCAGTTCTGCTAAATTTGGCGACCTAAATCCAGTTGCCAAATTGACTCTTGCTGTTACGCTTTTTGCAATATCGGTTTTTAGTCCAGCGGCACCATTAAAGCTGTTGAAATTCTTATTGAAACCAGAAACCACATTAATGTTTCTGTTGTCATACCGCATGCCCAATTGCACATCGGCTTTTTCAAAATGGATGTGCGATGTGGCCAATATACCAACATCATTGGTGGTGGCATTGGGTATCAATTGTTCTTCGCCGTAATTGGTGTTTGTTTGGTGCATGCCTTGAACGCCGATTATGATTTCAAACTTTCCAATATCTGGTAAATGATATTTAGTGTCATAATTAAAGGTTTGAAGTTTCATTTGCAACGCGGCTTCTAAAACTTCGTTTTCTTCATCATGGTCTGCTTCCTCGGATTCGTCGTTATCATGATGATGTTCTTCAAACTCTTTTCTATCATTATAAATATATCCTAAGTTTATATCCAATTTTGAGGTATCGAAAAATAAAGTGGATTCTGAACTGAAAATATGATTGGTAATCTCTTGAAACGGGAGCATGGGTGTTTTGCTTTTCGATTGTGCACCAACTTCCTCGGGGATTCCTAATTTTGAAGCATTCACATTATACCTGAATTCACTTTTGAAATTCGTTTTTTGATACCCGATGCCTGCTTTAAAATCCTGTTCCTTAAAACGGGTGTTGGTAACACGATAGTCTTTTGTTTTATAATCTGAATGAGCTGCAACACTTCCCCTGAATAAGAATTTAAAAGTATCATCAGATTTTTTTATACCAGCCGTTGTAGAAAACCCTTTGGTATTACTGAAATAATTGGTGCCAATATCGCCTGAAGATGAATTGTTCTGAGCAAATTTTTCTGGATTGATATATAGTACACCGCCAAGCGCATCGCTACCATAGAGTAGGGAAGCGGGGCCTTTAATGACTTCAACACTTTCCACGCCAGCATCATTTAAACCCAGGCCGTGCTCGTCCCCAAATTGTTGGTTTTCCAGCCGAACGCCTTGGGCATATACCAAAACCCGATTGGAACTCAAGCCACGAATCACCGGTTTTCCAATACCAACACCCGTTGTAATGCTTTCAACACCTGCAATGTTTCCAATGCCATCTGCCAGCGTTAAAGCACCGTTGGCTTTTAAGGTTTTAATGCTTTCCCGTTCTACCTTCATGACATTATCACGCTGCAATTTGTGAAATGGCGTGGAGATGATAATGTCTTTCATTTCTATAGCTGAAGGGTTCAATGCCACGTTAAGATTTTCAGAAAGTGGTATGGTAACGCTCATGGATTTGGTTTCGTAACCTATGATTGAAAACAGGATTTCGTAATTTCCGTTAGGAATATCATTCAATGAAAAATGCCCATTTTGGTCTGAAACCGTGCCTTTTTCAAGTTTAGGTACATACACGTTTGCATAAGCAATGCCCGTTTTGGTGTTGCTATCTGTAATGGTGCCTTGTGTTATATTTTGTGAATATATAGGTGCGATGGCCAATAAAAGCATCGCCTTTAAAAATAAATGCATAAATACATGTGTTTTTTGATTTCCGTGAATCCCGATAACAATCGGGAGGAAATCGATTAGTTTAATATTTTGTTTGTGCCGGAAATCTTATTTCTGACGCCTATTTTAATGCTATTAAACTAATGCTGGCGGACCGCGAAGTAAATAATGAAGTTGTTGGTATTTATTTAAAAAGAAGTAATAGGATATGATTTCAGCATGCGCTGCCTTCGGAATAAAAAAATCATAGTTTTGGAAAACTAGCGGGGTGTGGTTGTTTAATTTGAACTTGTAAAAGTTACAATCAAAATCAATCTGGTGGAAATGTGTGGTGGAATTATCTTGGCAAACTTTATGGTTGTGGTGCGTAAAAACATGTGCAAATTTAACGGCGACAGGCGCCAGTACAATAAGTGCCAAGCTCAGCGCAATGGTTTTAAAAATGATATGTGTTTTACTTGAGTTCACTAATCTAAAAACTTTTTAAAGCCAATTCTGCGGAGCATTTTCTTTTCAAAATCCCAGAAAAACCTGTATTGCCCAAAAACCCAACCGATGCAAACCAGTAAGATTTGGTAAAAAATAAACCCGATAAATATATATAAAAACCAATAAGCAAAAGTGGGCAAGTTTTCTTTATTGATGCCCGCTAATTTTATCAACGGCCTGCTTACAAAAACAGACGACGTTCCTGTTATGGCAAATATCAGAAAGATGCTAATGAGTTCCCATCTGTAATTCACGTCCCATTTTTTTTCCAATTTACTGAAAATAAATAGCGTAAGTTTCCATAAAATGAAAAAAATGACAGTACTCAGCATTATCGTGAAAACAAAATGAAAATTTTTAAGAAACAAATCAGCTAATTTATAAGAAGAATAAATCAAACCAATAATCCCTAAAAAAGGAAACAAAAGTTGCCAATTATGTTTGATTTCCCAGATTTCTTTGAATTTTTTCACTAGCACGGTTTGCCTGCAAAAATAGCGAAAAGAGAATTAAATTCTAGGCAGAAATGCACCTAATCTTTGTTTGTAATGTAACTGGAAGTAAATGAAATAGTTATATAGCTTGTAATTGACCTCGTAGCCATAATCGATATTTGGGCTGTAATCTATTCGTAGTTCATATAAATTAGGGTTGTAGCGTTGTGGTTGTAGCACACGTTGGTTCCATTCCACAACATATTGATAATTCTTGTTTTCCATATATTGTTGTGAATAAAAACCTTCAGGCCTTGCGGTGCTTGCCAACCAAAAATTAAACCCAGGTTCAATAATGATGATTTCATATTCCAAATCTTCATTGGCGATTTTTACGGTATCGCTTTCTTTTATGTTTTCCAAACGTTCATCTTTTTTTGAAGCCGTCGATTTGGAAGTGTTGCAATTAAAAAGAAATACAGAAATAAGTACGATGTAAATAAAGGTTTTCATAGCTTTTTGTTTATTTATTCAATCAAAAGTATATCATCATATTTTGAATGGAAAGTACTTTTGAGTAAACGAACCTTTTCAATGAGTAAAAAAGTTATATTCGTTTGAATTTACAAAAAAGATTCCTAAATAATTGTTTTTGAGATGCTTTAACAAAAAAATAGCATCAAACAATTATGCTTGATGCTATGATAATATTTTATTATAAAGGATTATTTACCTCCAAACAAACCACCTAAAAGTCCGCCAAGGCCATCTTTCTTTTTGTTGCCGCCCAAAACCATGCCTGCTACATCGTCAATAACGCTACCATCGCCATCGGCATCCAATATGGATTCTAAAAAGTTTTGTTCTTGTTGTGGTGAATTTCCTTTAAGCAAACCGCCCAATAAACCATCTATACCACTGGGGCTGCTTACGTTTTGCTGTTTGGCTTGGTTGCCTAAAACACCCATTAAAATAGGAGCTGCTACTTTTAATATTTGTGCGACAGAACCTGCATCCATTCCAGATTTTTGACTTAAAGCATTTTCAACATGTTGTTGCTTTCCGCCTAAAACGTGGCCTAATATTTTTCCGCCATCATCTAGAACATCAGCATCTACGCCACCACCAAATAAACCTCCTAAATTATCAAGAATGCCACCGCTGTGCTTACTGTTCAACGCATTCATTAAGCCTTCTGCACCTTGGGGTGTGGAAGCGTTACGTTTCATGGCTGCCATTAATACGGGCAAAGCCATGGTTAAAACATCCTGTGTCTTGTTTTGGGGTTGGTTGGTTTGATTGGAAACACCGCTAATAATGGTTTTCCCTAAATCGCTGTTCAATACATCTAAAATTCCTGACATGGTTTTATATATTATGTTTAATTAATAAGATTGAAAAAAATGATTGTTCAATGTACAAAAAAAGTCCTAACCTTTTAAAGTTAGGACTCCAATATACCTTATCGGTCACAATTATTTGATATTTATCCTAGAATGCTGATGATTTGTTCCGCTAATTCTGTTCCAATTCTATCTTGTGCCTCGTTTGTTGCAGCACCGGTATGTGGTGTTAATGATAACGCAGAATTCATCAATAATTGAATTTCTGGTTTTGGTTCGTTTTCAAAAACATCTAAAGCAGCTCCAGCTACTTTTCCGCTTTCAATAGCTTTAACAAGTGCTACTTCATTTATAACTCCACCACGTGCAGCATTGGCAATAACAACACCTTTTTTCATTATATTGAATTCTGCCTCATCAATAACGTACTCTTTTTGGGCAGGCACGTGCAATGTGATAAAATCAGCTTGTTTTAAAACATCTTCTTTAGAAATGGTTTTAATTTCGAAGTTCACTTTTTGACCATCAAAAAATTCCAATTCCAAATTGGCATTTTCTAAAAATGGGTCAAAAGCAATCACTTTCATACCAGCTCCTAACGCTACTTTTGCTGTGGCTTGACCAATACGGCCAAAACCTAAAACGCCTAAAGTTTTTCCTTTAAGCTCAGTACCTTTTGCATACGCTTTCTTTAGGCCTTTAAAGTTGCTGTCGCCTTCAAGTGGCATTTGTCTGTTGGATTGGTGTAAAAAACGTGCTATGCCGTAAAAATGTCCGAATACCAATTCAGCCACCGAATGCGAAGAAGACGCTGGTGTATTTATAACACTAAGACCTTTTTCTTTGGCATATTCCACATCAATATTGTCCATACCAACACCGCCGCGACCAATGATTTTTAATCCTGGGCAGGCATCAATCAAATCTTTACGTACCGTTGTTGCACTACGCACCAATAAAACGGCTATATCTTTTTCGTTTATGTAGTTAATCAATTGCTCTTGGGCTACTGTGGTAGTGATTACGTCGTAACCGCCTTTTTGTAGCGCGTCAATTCCGCTTTGTGAAATACCGTCGTTTGCTAATACTTTCATGCTTTAAGTTTAAAGTTGAAAAGTTTAAAGTTTAAAGTTGCGTGAACTTTTAAATATTAAACTTTATATTAAATTTTTATTTTTCTGTCATTGCGAGGAAGTATGACGTGGCAATCTCTTGATGAGATTCCTTTACTTCGTTCGGAATGACGATTAATTATTATGCTTTACTTTCTAATTCGCTCATTACTTCAACAAGTGCTTTCACACTGTCAATAGGTAAGGCATTGTACATAGATGCTCTGTAACCTCCAACACTTCTGTGCCCATTAACACCGCTGATACCGGCTTCTTTTAGCATGGCTTCAAAGGTGTCTTTTAGGTTTTCGTTTTCTAAAGTGAATGTGGCATTCATCAATGAACGGTCTTCTTTGGTCGCAAATCCTTTAAATAATGGATTCAAATCAATTTCAGAATACATCAATCGTGCTTTCTTTTCATTCTCTTTTTCAATACCCGAAATACCGCCAAGATTTTTCAACCATTCTAAAGTCAACATGGAAGCGTAAACAGGAAATACGGGAGGTGTATTAAGCATACTGCCACTACCAATGTGTTTTTTGTAATCCATGATAGATGGAATGTTGCGCGATACTTTACCAAGAATATCTTCTCTTACAACCACAAGCGTTGTTCCCGCTGGGCCCATATTTTTTTGGGCGCCTGCGTATATTAATCCGAATTGAGAAAAATCCAATTGACGAGAAAAAATATCGCTACTCATGTCGCATACCATTGGTATTGGCGAGTTAGGGAACGATTTTATTTGCGTACCAAAAATGGTATTGTTTGAGGTGCAATGAAAATAATCATATTCTGTAGGAATGTCATATTCCTTAGGGATGTAGTTGAAATTAGCATCTTTTGAAGAGGCTACTTCGTAAATATCGTCTAAAACTTTAGCTTCTTTGATGGCTTTTTCACTCCAAGCACCTGTGTTTAGATAGCCAGCTCTTTTTTCCAAAAGGTTCATGGCAACCATTAAAAACTGTGTGCTTGCGCCACCTTGTAAAAATAATGCTTTATAACCTTTACCTTCTAAACCTAACAGCTCTAAAACTAAAGCTCTCGCTTTTTCCATAATATCAACAAAATCCTTGCTTCTGTGTGATATTTCAATTAAAGATAATCCGCTGCCATTGTAATCAAGAACAGCTTCAGAAGCTTTCATTAATACTTCTTGTGGTAAAATACTTGGTCCTGCACTAAAGTTATGTTTTTTCATCTATGATATAAAATTTAAAGATGCAAAGTTGCTAATTAATTGTATATTTTTAGGTATAAAATCGATATTTTTTTACTAAATTTTTATTAAAAAAGAAATGGAATCTATCCCATCGGCATAATCCCAAAGTTCTGGTTTCTGGGTATTTCCAAAAGCAATTTCTTTGCGGTCAAAATCTTTAGATACAATACATTGAATGTTGTTCTTTTCTGCTTCGAGTGTTTTCTTTAATTCGTTTTCAGATTCATAATATTCATAAAAAACCGTAGCAATGGGCGATGAAAAACTTTTATCTTCTTTTATCATTAAAAACCCATTTTCAAGCATATCAAATTCGCTCATTAAATACACGGCTTTGTTATAGTCATAGTTATTGGCATATTTCGCCGTATCTATGATGGGGTGCCAATGGTACATGGCTTCAAAAAATGCATTGAAATCATAGTTTTTAGGGACATATAATTTGGAAACATTTCGGCATCCCAAGCCGTAATACCTAAAAATATCTTCAGATAGCAGTTTGAGTTCCTCGTGGGTTTCGTTGCCCGTTAATACTGCTACAGAATTTCTGTTGTTTCTTATAATGGATGGTTTTCCTTTAAAATAATATTCAAAATAACGCTTGGTATTATTGCTTCCTGTGGCTATTACGGCATCAAATTCTGTCATTTTTTCTTCTGTAAAAGTAATGGTCCCTTTAAATTCGGGTTCAACATATTCCAGATATTTTGCCAAAAATGGGAGCAAATGTTTGTCTTTTGAAGCTTGTTTTACAATCACATGGTGCCCACTTATCAATACCGATAAAAAATCGTGAAACCCAACCAGCGGAATGTTCCCCGCCATAATAATGGCCACTTTTTTTGGGTTGATTTCTGATACATTATAAGGTTTCAGCCAAGTTTCAAGGTTTTCTTGGGTAAGTAGTTTGTGCCAACCGTCCAATGCAAACAAGATGTTTTCTTGGGTAAACCAATCATTATGTTCTTGGGTAATTTTGAGTTGGTGCTTAAAGCCATCAAAGAACAAATCGTTATAAAGAACATTTTCTTTTTTCTCAATAACCCCGTTGGAAAATTGCCCTAAAAAGGCGCCTAAATTTGAGAAAGCATTAATTCTTTGATGTAAATCCATTCTGAATTTGGTTATGAATAGTTTTGGCGTTATTTTTGCAACAGCAAATTTAAGGAAACTCACATAGAGTTCTTTAATTTTAAAAGATAAAATTACTATGGCAATTATTATAACAGACGAATGTATAAATTGCGGTGCTTGTGAACCAGAGTGCCCTAACACAGCGATATATGAAGGCGCAGACGATTGGCGCTATAAAGATGGCACCAGTTTATCGGGTAAAGTGGTGTTGACCAACGGTGCCGAAGTAGATGCTGAAGAGGCCCAAGAGCCTATAAGTGATGAAGTTTACTACATTGTTCCAGATAAATGTACCGAATGTAAAGGTTTCCATGACGAGCCACAATGTGCTGCGGTTTGCCCAGTAGATTGTTGTATTCCGGATGATGACCATGTGGAAACTGAAGAAGAACTTTTGGCAAAGCAACGTTTTATGCACCCAGAAGGCTAATTATAAATATATAATTAAAAATGAATAATGAATCCTGAGCTGCTAGCTTGGGATTTTTTGTTTGTTGATTTATTAGAGATTTGGCTAATAAGAATTTGTTGTATATTTATTTTTGATGACATAGAAGTGATTTA
>TARA_R110002049_G_scaffold140930_9_pt1 | contig 53724 bp, 55 predicted proteins | sample TARA_R110002049 | Tara Oceans TARA_R110002049 (sample SAMEA4396941) | marine metagenome | biome: Polar Biome; feature: [SRF] surface water layer (ENVO:00010504); material: water (ENVO:00002006), including particulate matter (ENVO:01000060) such as... | depth 5 m | reverse complement strand
ATTGGCGTTCTCGACCGAGGCGAGAAGCTCGGCAAACAGTCGCTGTGCCCGGTGCTGGCCGCGCGCCGCGTTCACCGCGATTGACCGCATGACAGCCTGCGCGATCGGCAACGTGACATTGCGATGCCCGTCCCGAACCGTGATGCCCCGATAGGCTTCATCGAAGATGATGTCCTTCATCCGTTCCTCGGCTAACCCTCGCCTTTTATTCTTCGACCTCCGCGGTCGTCCCTTCGGATTGCCCGATTGCCCTGGTTTAAAACGGCTCTTGGACGGTGGTTTGCCAAAGCCCACGTCATATTCCGACGGAGGCGTCAGTGTCGGAGCGCCTGACTTCGTCCTGCTCATTCCGCAGCCTTCAGCTGCGCCAAGGGAGCTGACCGACCGCAGATAAGCTGTCCGCATCGTCCTTGGCGTAACCACATCTGAATGCGATGTGTCAGGCACGGCAGTCGCAAGTCAAATGCGATGAGAACGCCAGCGCAACGGCTTTTCACAGCACGGGCGCATCCGGCCATCGCCTCCCCCATTCTGAGTTTCGCTCGTAATCTGCTATGCTGTCCCAAGATCCGCATCTCTGTGGATGGTTTAGACAGAAAGATATTTGGAATGCTGCACGTTGACGAGGAAATCACATCACTCTCGCGCCTGCGTGCGCTGCTGCCGACCGAGGGTTTCACCAATACTTTCATGAAGGTGACAGATGAATTGAACGATGTGGCGCGCGCGTTTATCGCGGTTGCGCCCTTTATCATCCTTGGCACCAAATCGTCACAGGGGTTGATCGACGTGTCCCCCAAGGGCGATCACCCCGGCTTTGTCGAGGTTTACGACAGTAAAACCCTGATCATCCCCGATCGGCTGGGCAACCACCGCGTCGACGGATTTCAGAACATCCTTGAGGACGCGAATGTCGCGATCCTGTTCATTGTGCCAGGGCATGGCGACACCCTGCGCGTGGCCGGCAAGGCGCGCATCGTCAAGGATCGCGAGATCAGCAAACGCCACGCCGTCAAGGGCAAGGAACCCCTGCTGGCACTGGTTGTCGAGGTGGAAGAAGCTTTCATGCATTGCTCAAAATCATTGATCAGGTCGCGCCTTTGGTATCCCGACACATGGCCCGCACGGAAAACGGCCCCGACACTGGCGCAATGGGTTATGGCCACCGTCGACAGGGATCAGACACTCGACGACGTTCAGACAGATCACTCAACGGACGAGCAAGAGCGGCTGTATTGATGGCCTGACGGATGCGCTACCGCTGCCCCACCCCATCGCTTCAGGGGATCAGCACATCACCCCGCGCAAAGTGTGCGACATCCATGCTCAGATCATCGTAAACCACCTGTATGGTGACATTCTGGACTGATCCGGGCTTGAAGGTCAGCAACGGGTTGCCGTCGTCTTCTAGAATAGCGTTGGGCGTTGAAAATTGCGTGTGACAGGCCGGCAGAGGCCAATTCTGCATCGTTTCCCCGTTTACCGAAATCGCCATCGCGGCAAGGCCGCAGCGCCAGCTCCAGATATGGGTGACATAGAGGTAATCCTTGCCCTCGTATTCGCGCACGGCGATCCAACTGCCCTTGGTCGCGTTCAGGATCGGCCTGACCTCAAGCGCGGTTGTGAACTTGCCACTGGGGGTCTGGGGTTCGGCGATCAGCCCGGTCGGCACCACGCCCATGTTGTACCCGTCGCCCTGGGGCGAGGGGGCCGACGCTATTGCGGGCGCGGCCGTGGGGGCCACGGCGGTTGGGGCGGTGGCCGGCGCAGGTGTCGCAGGCGCCCCTTGCAGCAAGGTGCCCTGCCCAACGATCACACTGCCCGGCGCAATTGCGACGGTAGGGGGGGCCAGCGGCGCTATCGCAGAGGGCGTGCCCGCCTCGGCGGTCGCCTCGGGCTGCGGTGCCTCGGTGGCGGGTGTCGTCACGGCGGGGGGCGTCTGCGCCTGCGCGCCCTGCCCGGCACCGTCCGTCTGCCCGTCTGCACCGTTCACCCCCGCCGCGATCATGGCGAATAATACATCAATCATCATAAACCCCCGTTGTTGAATACGCTATCATCCTGCGGCGCAAATGCCGCCTTTTGCCAAATCAATCTTGCCCCTATAGTGATCTAAAAAATCCGGGGGCCGCATTCGAGTATGGCACGCAAACCGCGCCTGTCGCAAACTTTCAACGTCGTTATTGTCGCCCAGCAGGGGCGTCTGGCCTATGAAGCACTGCTCTTTGCCGCCTCGCTGCGCCACTGCGCACCGGATTTCAAAGGCAGGCTGCTGGTGGCGGAACCCCAAAACGGCCCGCTGTGGAAAAACGACCCACAGATCAAGAATGACGAACTGCGCGCGGCATTGACTGATCTGGGGGCGGAATTCATCCCCTTTGACAGCAAACATTTCGGCAGCGCCTACCCTTATGGCAACAAGATAGAAATGCTCAGCGCCCTGCCCAAGGGCGAACCATTTGTGTTTTTCGACAGTGATACGCTGATCACCGGGGATCTGGCGGCAGTGCCGTTTGACTTTGACCGGCCCAGCGCGTCACTGCGACGCGAAGGCACATGGCCGATCCCGCAGCTTTATGGGCCGGGATATACGGGCCTGTGGAAATCGCTTTATGACAAGTTTGATTTGGATTTCGACAGCAGTCTGGATTTGACCCAGCCGGACGAATACTGGCGGCGTTACCTCTATTTCAACGCGGGGTTCTTTTACTATCGCTGCCCGCATGAATTTGGCGAAAAATTCCTGCATTACGCGCTGGAAACCCGCGACAATCCCCCGGTCGAACTGTGCTGCCAGAGCTTTGATCCCTGGCTGGATCAGGTGGTTCTGCCACTGGTGATCCACGCCTTGGGCGGCGGGCGCAATGCCTTGCCCGAGGGGCTGATGGATGGGTCGGTGACGTGCCACTACCGACTGCTGCCGCTGCTTTACGCCCGCGAAAGCGATCTGGCCGTGCAGGTGCTGGAAGAAATCGCATCCCCCAACAAGCTCAAAAAGGTGTTGAAGGGGCATGAGGCGATCAAGCGGATGATCTATCAGGGACGCGGGGCCAAGGTGCGGGCGCTGTTTGATCAGGACAACCTGCCGCGCAAGGAACAGGCGATCCGCAACCGGATCAAGTCAAATGGGTTCTGGATGCGCTGAAAAGGTGATGCCCCCCCTATCTTGACCGTACGCAGGCCTCACCCGATCTTAACGCCCGCACCTCATTCTTATCCCCGTTGCAACAAGCCTACCTACGGACCAGAGGCGCGAGACCATCCGCGCCATATCTGAACGGTTCAGACATGCAGGGATAAAATCCTGTCTCATATATCCGATCTGGCGGCGCCGCCATTCTTACAGGCTTCCCACGATCCTCAACCGATAAAACGAAAAGACTGCACCGGGGGTCCCCGGCGCAGCCCTTCCGCGTTGCTTTTGCAGGTGCCTTAGCTGGGTTTATCCAGCAAGGTATAGGTCGAGATCAGCGCGTCCTGTACTTGGGCGCGGGCGATCTTGCCTTTTTCAGTGCGCTTGCTGCGCGCGCCGATTGCTTTCTTGATCACACGACCGATCTGCTGGTTCAGCGACACGCGGGCGCGTTGGGCCGCGCGGCTGCCCGCTTCGGCGCCGCCACTGCTGGCCACATCGTATTGCTTGGCAAAGGTGGCATCCTTGGCGGCATCTTGCACCACGTTCAGAATGAAATGATCCTCGAATTTGCCAGCGGCATCCATCGCCTTGGCACGCGCGACAACTTCGCTGATGACATGGCGCTTGGCCGCCAGACGCTGGGCCAACGCATCATCCGCCGGGGCAGATTCGATCACGTGGTTATCAACCAGCTGCTGCATGTAATGGGTCAGGTTCATACCGGCCGCCTTGGCCTGCGCATCCATGAAACGGCGCACGGCTATTTCCATGGTAAAGGTGACGGTGCTGGCCTTGGCCAGTTTCTCAAGCCGTTTGGCACGGCGCGCGCCGCGATCCGCTGCATCACCTGTCGCCGCTGCTGCCACTGCCTTGCCTTTTGTAATCTTTTCAACTTTGCCCATTTCGGGTCTCCTATGTGAAAACATACTTGTGGTGTATGCGATAATATCGCCTGCGTCAACATACTTTGACTCTATGCGATAACAACGCCGCGATGACAGAAACGCCCGTTGAGTGCATCCTGCATTCGGCCTACACCTGTGCAAGCATTCCCACAGGAGGACAGAAAAATGACAGATGCCCCCGAACACGGCTTTGACACCCTGCAAATTCACGCAGGGGCCCGCCCCGACCCCGCCACCGGCGCGCGCCAGACGCCGATCTATCAAACCACCGCATATGTATTCCGCGACGCCGATCACGCAGCGGCCCTGTTCAACCTGCAAGAAGTCGGGTTCATCTATTCGCGCCTGACCAACCCCACCGTTGCCGTGCTGCAAGAACGCATTGCCACGCTAGAGGGCGGTGTTGGCGCGGTCTGCTGTTCGTCCGGGCACGCGGCGCAGATCATGGCTCTGTTCCCGTTGATGGGTCCGGGCAAGAACATCGTCGCCTCGACGCGACTATATGGCGGCACGGTCACGCAGTTCAGCCACACAATCAAACGCTTTGGCTGGTCTTGTACCTTTGTCGATTTCGACGATCCGCAGGCCGTGGCCGACGCCATTGATGACGACACCCGCGCGATCTTTGGCGAGGCAATCGCGAACCCCGGCGGCTATATCATGGATGTGCGCGCCATCGCGGATGTTGCCGATGCGGCGGGCATCCCGCTGATCATCGACAACACCAGCGCCACACCCTACCTGTGCCGCCCGATCGAGCTGGGCGCGACGCTGGTTGTGCATTCCACCACCAAATACCTCACCGGCAATGGCACCGTGACCGGCGGGGCGGTCGTGGATTCGGGCAAGTTTGACTGGTCCGCAAATGACAAATTCCCGTCGCTCAGCCAGCCGGAGCCGGCCTATCACGGGCTGAAGTTCCACGAAACATTCGGTCCGCTGGCATTCACCTTCCATGGCATTGCCATCGGCCTGCGCGACCTGGGGATGACCATGAACCCGCAGGCAGCGCATTATACGCTGATGGGGACTGAAACCCTGTCGCTGCGGATGGACCGTCATGTGACGAACGCCGTGCGCGTGGCCGAATGGCTCGAAAAGGACGACCGGGTTGATTATGTGACCTATGCCGGGCTGAAATCCTCGCCCTACCACGATCGGATGAAAAAGGTCTGCCCCAAGGGCGCGGGGGGTCTGTTTACTTTTGCGGTCAAGGGCGGCTACGACGCCTGCGTCAAACTGGTCAACGCGCTGGAGATTTTCAGCCATGTCGCCAACCTCGGCGATACACGTTCGCTGATCATCCACTCTGCCTCGACCACACACCGGCAACTGTCGCCAGAACAGCAAGAGGCCGCAGGCGCTGGCGCAAATGTGGTACGTTTGTCGATCGGGACCGAAGATGCCAACGATCTGATTGCAGATCTCGATCAGGCGCTGACCAAGGCTGTCAGCTAAGCCTTGCGCGGGCTGTCACGCGCGGCGGTCTGACGACGTTGCGTGCGGGGCACTGAAGCCCACAAAAAAAAGGCGCTGCCGAACCAAAATCCGGCAGCGCCTTCAGTCTTTACCGTCCAGTCTTTATGTTACTGCGCGGGGGCGATGGCAAAAACCATCGTCACCTGCGCCTGCACCTCAACCTCGCCCTCGGCGATGGCGCTGTCCATGGCGGCACCCATGCGGGCCGCCTCAAACATCTTGGGCTGCGACGAATAAGAATTTTCTGTCATCCGCAGCACTGTTCCCAATTGCACCCCGGCCGCATCGGCCAATTGCTGCGCGCGCGCCGTCGCATCAGCGACCGCTGCCTTGCGGGCCTCGGCGAGTGCATCCTTTGGATCTTCGAGGCCAAAGTCCAGGCCGTTGAAATCATTCGCGCCTTCCTCCAGAACCGCATCCATCATGCCGCCCAGCGCCGGCAGGTCGCGGACTTTGACAGTGACGGAATTGCCCGCCTCGTAGCTGGTGATCTCAGGCTGCGTGCCGTCTTCGCGCGGGCGGTTGTCGTAGACCGGGCGCAGGTAGAACCGACTGGTTTGACGATCTTTTGCCGCGATACCCTGCGCGTCCAGCCGCGTCAGAATGGCACTGACCGCCTGTGTCACCTTGTCCATCGCCTCTTTGGCCGTTGCAGCATTTTCGGTGACGCCCAACGTGATCGTCGCCATATCCGGTTCAGCGGCGATGCGGCCCTCGCCGGTTACCACGATCCCTTGCTCTGCCTCTTGGGCGGCCAAAACACTGGCGCCCATGACCCAAATCAAGGCCACCCATTTAACTATACGCATGATCACGCTCCTTTCAGCTGTCATATGCCGCCCGTATCTGCCCACTGGTTGAGGACAAAGACAAGCGGCTGTGCGCCCCTCGCCCTTTCCATGGGCAAACTCCTGCTCTATCGTCACTCTCATCCCGGGTGTGTCTGTCGCCGCGCCTGACCCCATGTTAAAGTCATTGCGATGAAGCCAAATTTTGCCCTGTCCCTGTCGTTCCAAGGCATTCGTCTGCTGCACCGCGCAGCGGGTGGGTGGCGTGTTGTCGGGGATGTCGCGCTTGATGCCGAAGATATGGCCGCTGAGCTTGCCATGCTGCGCAAGACCGCCACATCTCTTGAACCGGGCGGGCTGCGCAGCAAACTGCTGATTCCCAATGAGCAGATCAAGTATCTGACCATCGACACACCCGACCAGTCGCCTGACGCGCGGCGCATGGCGGCCCAAACAGCACTTGATGGTGCCACCCCCTATGCCGTGGCCGATCTGGTCTTTGACATCAGCATCGACGGGCCGCGCACCCATGTCGCCGCCGTGGCGCAGGAAACTCTGGCCGAGGCCGAAGCCTTTGCGATGGAACACCGGTTTCACCCGGTCTGCTTTGCCGCTGTGCCCGATGACCAGCCCTACCTTGGTGCGCCCTATTTCGGCGCAACCAAAGCCGCGCCTGATTTGCTCGACGCGGGCGATGACGTCGAACCGGACGATGTCGCCGTTGTCGTGATCGGCGATGCAATTCTGCCGCCCCCAGTTCCTGCGGCAGAGACCCCTGCGGCAGAGGCGCTTGTGGCAGAGGCCCCTGCCGCAGCGCAAATCAAAGCGCCCGAGGAACAGCCCCCCGTTACCAAACCGGACATTACCAAACCGGACGTTGCCACACCGAAGGTCGAAACCAGGCCCGAACCGACTGCGGCCCCCATATCCGAACCCCAACCCGCCAAGACAGACACCGCACAAACGGCCCCGGCTCCAGCCACCGCAAAGCCTGCGCCTGTCGCCGGGCCGCCCAAACCTGCCCAGCCAAATGCGCCCCAGACAGGGCAGCAGCCCCCGGCGCACGCCAAAGCAACGCCCATCGGCCCATCTGCGCCAATGGCCAGCAGCGCCGCGCCCGCAACGCCGCCCGTCGGCTTTGCCAGCAGACGCAGCACCGACCTGCCTGCGTCGGACGCGCCCCGCAGCCTGGGCGGACAACGCCGCGACGATCTGCCCGCCCCGGCAGGCACTGCGGCCCCGATGGCACCCAAGCCACCCGCATCTGACGGCCCGGGCACCGAGGCGGACGTTAACAGCGGCACCATGCAACCCGACAGCACATCGCTTGCCCCCGTGGCGTCATCGGCCGCTGGCGGTTTTCTGAGCCGCCGCAAACCCAAACCCACCGGCCGTGGCACATCTGATCAGCCAAAAAGCAAAGCCGCAACGGGCCGCGCCCCCGCCAACGAAGCCGAACGCATGACCGTCTTTGGCGCCCGGCGCAGCACGGACGTGCGGGGCAAGCCACGGTTTCTTGGCCTGATCCTGACAGCGGCGCTATTGGTGTTTCTGGCCGGTGTCGCGGCTTGGGCCTCGATCTTTCTCGACGATGGGATGAGCCTGTCGCGGCTCTTTGGCGACCGCAGCCCAAGGGTGACCGCGTCGGGCCCGACGGCGGTCGACCCACAGCCCAGCATCGACGCCCCCGCCGATGATGACATCGAGATCGCATCGCTGGAGCCTGACCTGACGGATGAAGACGGCGCCGTGCTGGATGCGCTGCGCGTACCAGATGCACCACTGCCGCTGCCACAATTGACCGAAGACGAAATTGAAGCCCGTTATGCCGCCACCGGCATCTTTCCCCGCGCGCCGGACGTGCCGCCGGAGCCGGCCGGGCTGGTAGACATCGAAGACCTGTATCTGACCAGCATCGACCCCGTGAGCACCTCGACGGACGCCGTGGCCCTGCCCGCCGTGGACGGGTTCGTGACCGATGTTGCGCCTGGCAATGTCGCCTCTCCCCCTGCGGCGGGGACACAATTCACGCTGGACGCGCGCGGTCTGGTGATCCCCACCGCCGCAGGCGCGCCGAGCCCGGACGGCTTTACCGTCTTTCTGGGCCGCCCGGAGGTGGTGCCGCCTGCCACCATGACACGCCCCGAAGGCGGCGAGGCGGTGGCCGAGGAAACCCCAGAAGCGCCAAACCCGCTGGCCAAATTGCGACCGCGCAACCGGCCAAATGATCTGGCCGAAACCACCGAGCGCGCGCAGCTTGATGGGTTGACCAAGGTCGAACTGGCCGGGTTCCGCCCCGCCATACGGCCCCGGTCGGTGCAAGAAGAGGCCGCTGTGACCGAAGTTGCCGCGGTAGAGGCACCGCTTGCAACAGTCGATACCTCCGCAGCCGTCGCCGCAGCCCTTGCCACGCCGCAGGCCTTTGAAAACGCGACAAAGCTTGCCGCCACCGCGTCGCGCCGCCCCGATGTGCGGCCGCGCAATTTCGCCCGGATCGTCAAACGCGCCGAGCGTTCAGCACCCGCGCCCGCGCCCGACACCCGTGTTGCCAGCGCGGCCATCGTGGCGCCCCGCACCGTCACCCCGTCGATACCCTCCACTGCCTCGGTGGCAAAACAGGCGACGGTGAAGAATGCGATCAATCTGCGGCAGGTTAATTTAATCGGGGTTTACGGCAAACCGTCCAGCCGCCGCGCCTTGGTCCGGTTGAGCAATGGCCGCTACGAGAAGGTCGCTGTTGGTGACCGTCTGGATGGCGGGCGGGTGTCGGCGATCGGCGACAAGGAACTGGTCTATGTCAAACGGGGCCGCAACGTCGTCTTGCAGATGCCCAAGAGCTGACACCGCGCGCCGCGTTAGCGATCTATTGGGGGGCCAGCCCCCACCAAACCAAGCCGTCTAATGGGGGGCCAGCCCCCCAAACCAAGCCGTCTATTGGGGGGCCAGCCCCCCAACCCCCCCGGGAATATTAAGACCAAAAAGAGAGGGGCCGGGGCGCAGGGTCAGGAGGCTTTCAACTCGCCATTGTCGATCTGTTCCTGTTCGATGGATTCGAACAGGGCCTTGAAATTGCCTTCGCCGAAACCGTCGTCGCCTTTGCGTTCGATGAATTCGAAAAAGATCGGACCGATCACGGTTTTGCTGAAAATTTGCAGCAGGATGCGGGTTTCGCCGCCGTCTTTGCCATCCACGTCCACCACGCCTTCACCGTCGATCAGGATGCCGTGCTTCTGCATCCGGTCCAATGGCTCCTCGTGGCCGGTCACGCGGTCCTTGCTCATCTTATAATAGGTCTCGGGCGGGCCGGGCATGAATTTCAGCCCGTTGTCGGCAATTGCATCGGTTGCGTCATAGATATTGCGCGCGCCGACAGCGATGTGTTGGATGCCTTCGCCATTGTATTTTTTAAGATAGGCCACGATCTGGCCTGTCTCGCCCCGGTCTTCGTTGATCGGGATGCGGATGCGCCCGCAAGGCGAGGTCAGCGCGCGGCTGGTCAGCCCGGTGAATTTGCCTGCAATGTCGAAAAACCGGATTTCGCGGAAGTTGAACAGATCGCCGTAGAACTTGAACCACAGGTCCATGTTGCCCTTGTGGACGTTATGGGTGAGGTGATCGAGATAATAGAAACCGACCCCCCCTGGTTTGGATTGTGCGATCCAGTCGTATTCCCAATTGTAGGGCGATGTGTCGTAATACTGGTCCACGAAATACAAAAGCGACCCGCCGATGCCCATGATCGCAGGCACGTCGAGCACCTTGCCGTCGCCTTTGTATTCCTCGGCCCCATTGGCAACCGCATGGGCCAGCGCCTTGTCGGCATCGACCACCCGCCAGCCCATCGACGGGGCGCAGGGGCCATGGTCTTTGACAAAACGGGCGGCAAAGCTGTCGGGGTCATGGTTCAGCACATAGGTGATATCGCCCTGCTGCCAAAGTTCGATCTGTTTGGTCTTGTGATTGGCAACATGGGCATAGCCCATCTTGGTAAAGACATCGCGCAGGGATTGCGGGTCAGGGCTGGCGAATTCGACAAATTCAAAGCCGTCCGTGCCGGCGGGGTTTTCCGCGTTGATCGTCGATTTTGGTGCGTCATGTGGAAAGGGGCCCATGGCAGTCTCCTTGAAGGTCTGGTTTGGCCGCATCCTATCGGCGGTGTCGCGCTGTATCTGCGCATTGTTGGGCATCGCACTGGTCATTTTCACGCGGTTGACGCATAGTTTTGCCAAAACATGCGGGAATGACGCACGATGTTGGATGAAATAGACACACGGCTGCTGACAGCGCTGCAAAAGAATGCGCATCTGACGGCGCAGGAACTGGGTGACATGCTGCATCTGTCGCCCAGTCAGGCGGGGCGGCGGCGGCAGCGGTTGGAAGCTGATGGCTATATTCGCGGCTATCATGCGCGGCTGGACCCGGTGGCGCTGGGACTGAACGTACAGGGGTTCGTTCAGGTGCATCTGGGCACCCATGGGCCGGATCATTCCGCCAGTTTTGCGCGGCTTATCGCCACGCGTCCCGAGATCGTGAGCGCATGGACAATGACGGGGGATGCAGACTACCTTCTGAGGGTCTACTGTGCTGATTTGCCGAGCCTGAACAGCCTGATCCACGATGTGCTGCTGCCGCATGTCGCAGTGGCGCGGGTGCACAGCCAGATCGTCATGGACCAGCTAAAGCAGGACGGGCCGCTGCCGACCTGATAATACGACCCGACCCGAAAGGACCCCCATGGAAGGTTTCCTGTTCCAAGCCTCGATTTACCTTGCCGCCGCCGTCATCGCGGTGCCGATTGCAGCGCGGCTGGGGCTTGGGTCTGTTCTGGGCTATCTCGCGGCGGGCATTTTGATCGGGCCGGTGTTCCATCTGGTTGGGTCAGAAACCAAGGATCTTCAGCATTTTGCGGAATTTGGCGTCGTGATGATGCTGTTCCTGATCGGGCTTGAGCTGGAACCCCGCGCGCTGTGGGACATGCGGCACAGGCTGTTGGGGCTGGGTGGATTGCAGGTGGTTCTGTCGACCGCAGCACTGATGGGGATCGCAATGGCCTATGACCAGTCCTGGTCGGTGGCGCTGGCCATCGGCCTGACGCTGTCGCTGTCATCGACCGCGATTGTGTTGCAGACCCTGTCGGAAAAGGGGCTGATGCAGACCCAAGGCGGCAGATCGGTGTTTTCGGTGCTGCTGACCCAGGACATCGCGGTGATCCCCATTCTGGCCTTTCTGCCGCTGCTGGCGATCGGATTCCCGGCGGGGATGTTGCCGGACGGGTCGATTTCGCTGGATGCTGATCAGATTGAAACCGCGCATAAAGCTGTGGAAGGCCACGGCGACGACCTGGCCCATGCCGCGCAGAGCTTTGTCCAGAGTCTGCCGGCCTGGGGGGTCACGCTGGTGACACTGGGGGCAATCGCGTCGATCATTATTGTCGGCGTGTTCTTTACCCGGCCGGTATTCCGCTTCATCCATTCCGCACATCTGCGCGAGATGTACACGGCGCTGGCGCTGCTGATCGTGGTGGGGATTTCATTCCTGATGATGGTGGTGGGGCTGTCGCCCGCACTGGGGGCGTTTCTGGCCGGTGTGGTGTTGGCCAGCAGCGAATTTCGCCATGAGCTGGAGACCGACCTTGAGCCATTCAAGGGGCTGCTGCTGGGGCTATTTTTCATCACCGTGGGGGCGGGCATCAACTTTGAGCTGTTGTTTGCCAAGCCATTGATCCTTGTCAGCATGGCCCTGCTGGTGATTATCGTGAAGGCGCTGATCCTGCTGGTGCTGGGACGGGCGTTCAAACTGCGCGGGCGCGACAGTTGGCTGTTTGCGCTGGCGTTGGCACAGGCGGGTGAGTTCGGATTTGTGCTGGTCAGTTTTTCGGTGGCAACCGGGGTCATGCCCGATCCGATTGCCGAAACGCTGCTGTTGGTGATCGCGCTGTCGATGCTGATCACGCCGCTGTTGTTCATCCTTTACGACGGGATCAGCAAGAGGATGACCGACAGCGGCCCCATTGTGCCGGACGAGATCGACGCCAAGGGGCCGGTGATCATCGCCGGGGTGGGACGTTTTGGCCAAATCGTGAACCGGCTGGTGCAGGCCAGTGGATTTCAGACCGTGGTGCTGGACAATAACCCTGAAACCATCGCCGTCATGCGGCGGTTCGGGTTCAAGGCGTTTCTGGGTGACCCGACGCGCCCTGACATCCTGCGCAAGGCGGGGCTGAAGGACGCACAGGTTCTGGTGGTGGCGCTGGATGATCAAAAGGCCGCGCTGCAACTGATCGCCTATGCCCGCAAGCAGCGGCCCGATCTGCATATCGTGACACGCGCCCATGACCGCACCGATGTGTACCGTCAGTATCAGGCGGGTGCCAATGACATCGTGCGCGAAATGTTCGACAGCTCATTGCGCGCGGGGCGTTACGTGTTGGAAAACATGGGGCTATCGGACTACGAAGCGAATGAGGCGGAACGCATGTTCTATAGCCATGACCGCGCATCGGTGCGGGAACTGGCGACACTTTGGCGGCCTGATGTTCCCCCGTCAGAGAACAAGGCCTATGTGGCCCGCGCCAAGGAATTGCAGAAAGACCTGGAAACGGCCTTTCTCAACCGGGGTGACGAGGATGACAAGAAACGCGCGTAAGCGACGTGGCTAGGCCAATCGCCCGTCCGTCCGGGCGGGATGGCGACGATCGCGATACCAAAATCGCTACCCGTCACTAACCCCCGCTTCGGCAAAGGTTGCCATGCCCGCGTGACAGGCCAGCGCGCCCTTGAGCACGGCAATGGCCAGCGCGGCACCGGATGCTTCGCCCAGACGCAGGCGCAGGTTCAGCAGCGGCTCTTTTTCCAATATCGCCAACAGGCGGGCGTGGCCGCTTTCGGCGCTTTGATGGCCGGCCACTGCGTGATCCAGCGCGCCGGGCTGTGATCTTTCTAGGCAGAGCGCCGCGGCACAACAGATAAAGCCATCAAGGATGACCGGGATGCGCAGGCTGCGCGCGCGCGCCATGGCACCCGCCATCGCAGCCAATTCGCGCCCACCCAGGCGGCGCAGGGTTTCGAGCCCATCGCCCTGCCCTGCGTGCAGCGCCACGCCTTCGGCCACCACCTGCGTCTTGAGGGCCAGCCCAGCGTCGTCCACGCCGGTACCGCGCCCTGTCCAATCACGGGCGTCGCCGCCCGCCAGCGCACAGGCCAGCGCAGCCGCAGATGTCGTGTTGGCGATGCCCATTTCCCCCACGACCAGCAGATCGGCCAAGGGGTTCACCGCGTCCCAGCCGACGCGCAGGGCGGTGACAAGATCGGCCTCATCCATCGCGGGGCCTGCCGTGAAATCTGCGGTGGGGCGGTCAAGCTCTAGCGGCACCACATCCAGATCGGCACCGTTCACGCGGGCAATCTGGTTGATCGCCGCACCGCCCAATTGAAAGTTCATCACCATCTGTGCGGTCACTTCGGCGGGAAAGGCCGATACACCGCGCGCAGCAACGCCATGATTGCCCGCAAAGACAATCACCTGCGGCGCAGTGATTTCCACCACCGCCCCGCCGCGCCAGCCGCGATACCAGACCGCCAGATCCTCAAGGCGCCCCAGCGCGCCGGGGGGTTTGGTCAACTGGCTGTCATGGCTCCGGGCCGCCGCCTCGCTTGCGCTGTCGATGCCGGACTGAGCGCCCAGCAGCGCGCGAAATTCAGAGAGTGTGGCGAAAGACTGGGACATATCGGGCCTTTTTGCGGATTGTTTCCAGCCCTGTCTAGCCTTAGCTTGACCCGGCTGTAAGTGCCGAAGGGGCGAAATCATGGCCAATACCGACATCGGCAGAACCTGGGCCCGTTTCGCGCCCCAACTCAGGGCTAGCTTTCGCGCCCGTGACATTCCCATGGCCTTTGCCCTGCTGACCCGCCTGCCCTTGCCGCATTTTCACGCCGCGACCGAGGCCCGCCGCCCCGCCGCGCGGGGGGCTTGGGCCTATCCGCTGGTGGGGATCGTGCTGGCCCTGATCGCGGCGGGTGTCGGAGAAGCCTTTGGCCGCATGGGGGCGACCCCGGCACTGTCGGCGTTTTTCGTCCTGATCGTGCTGGTGATGCTGAGCGGCGCTATGCATGAGGACGGGCTGGCCGATTGCGCCGACGGCTTTTGGGGCGGGTGGAGCGCGGACAAGCGCCTGCGCATCATGAAAGACAGCGTCGTGGGCAGCTACGGGGTGATTGCGCTGGTGCTGTCGCTGTTCCTGCGCTGGTATCTGATCAGCGAATTGATCACCGATGGCGCAATGCTCTGGCCGTTGGTGATCGCGGCCTGCGGGTCGCGCGCTGCGATGGTCTGGGTGATGAACAGCCTCCCGATCGCGCGCCGCGACGGGCTGTCGGACCGCACAGGGCGGCCCGGCGCCGTCGCCACGGGGCTGGCCGTGGGGCTGGCGGTCATCGTGATGATCGCCGCACCTGATGTGTCGGCGTTTTGGCTGTTCGTGGTGGCGGGGTTTGCAACGCTGGTGGTGCGGCAGGTGGCACGGCGCAAGATCGGCGGGCAGACCGGCGATGTTCTGGGCGCGACGCAACAGGTGGTCGAGATCGCCTTGCTGATCGGCTGTCAGATGATGGTGTTTGGCTGGGACGCCACATAAAAAACACCGCGCCCCATCGGGACGCGGTGTAATCAGTAACATCTTTAGAAATCGCCAACCTCGGGCCGGGGCATTCTAAGCGCCGCTTAGGCCGAGGCATTCTATGCGCAGCTTAGGCCGCGACATTCTATGCGCAGCTTAAGCCGCGACACGGCTTTCCAGTACATCGCCGACCTGCTTTGCTGCGGCCAGTTCATCACCGCCGCTGACGGCAGCAACTTCACGGGTCAGACGCTCAAGCGCTGCTTCATAAAGCTGACGTTCGGAATAGCTCTGCTCGCGCTGGTCGTCGGTGCGGTGCAGGTCGCGTACGACCTCGGCAATTGCAATCAGGTCGCCGGAGTTGATCTTTTGCTCATATTCCTGCGCACGGCGGGACCACATGGCGCGCTTGACCTTGGCCTTGCCCTTGAGGGTTTTCATCGCGTGGTTGATCACATCGGGGCTGCTAAGCGCGCGCATGCCGATTTCGGTCGCCTTGTGGGTCGGCACACGCAGGGTCATCTTGTCTTTTTCAAACGAGATCACAAACAGCTCCAGCGAAATGCCGGCAACTTCTTGTTCCTCAACCGAAATGATTTGCCCCACCCCATGTGCGGGATAGACGACGAATTCATTCGGGCGGAAATCAAGCTTTTTCGATTTGGTCATATAGATCGCTCCTTGGGGCGCGGGGCAGAACCGCTATTTTCACGTAACATCTGAACAAACAGTCAAAGACACATGCGGGCGAGAGCCTCTCGGCTTGCGTCCGGGTGCATCTGATCTTGAAGGGTGATTTCAACCGCAGCCACGTGGTTGAGACATTTCATGCCCGTCTGTTACAGCTTTGAGACCATCATAACACAGAATCGGACCATCCGAAAGCGCCACCAGCGGTAAGCCATAAAACGCGACGCACTTTCAGGGACTTACACGTATTTCCCAAGCTTTTAGATAGAGGCTTAGGCGCGAATCAGCCGCCTTCGCCTGGGGCCTCGGAAAACAGTTCCATCTTGCCCTCTTTGCCGTCCATCTCTTCGGCGTCGGGCAACGGGTCTTTCTTGGTGATGATCACCGGCCAAAGCTCGGAATACTTCCGATTAAACTCGACCCATTTTTCCATGTCCGGCTCTGTATCGGGCTTGATCGCGTCGGCGGGACATTCCGGTTCGCAAACGCCGCAGTCGATACATTCATCAGGGTGGATGACCAGCATGTTCTCGCCTTCGTAAAAGCAATCCACCGGGCATACCTCGACACAGTCGGTGTATTTACAGGCGATGCAGGCGTCGTTCACGATATAGGTCATGCGGTCAACTTTGGCTGAGAGGTCTGATGACTAGCTAAATCAGGGGGCAGGATCATTCAAGGTGGCGCGCCTTAGAAAGATCAAGCGCCCTTCGGTCGCGCTTGGTCGGGCGGCCTTTTCCTTCAAACGCTGGATTCACGGGCGGTTTGTCCTTTGATTTTGGCTGAGGTGGGGACAGATCGGTGTAAAGGGCCTGTGCTTCGGGGGCCGGGCCACGCCGATTGCCCACGGCCTCGATGCGGATCACGCGAATATGATCACCCTGCACAAAGGTCAGTACGTCGCCAGGGCCGACGATGCTGGCGCGTTTCTGGGTGGGATTATCGTTGATGCGCACAACACCCGCCTGCACCTGCGCAGCCGCAAGCGAGCGGGTCTTGAAGAAGCGGGCGTGCCACAGCCATTTATCGAGCCGTAGTTTTCCGCCCGCTTCTGCCAATTACTTGTTGTCCTTCAGCCCCATCAGCGCGGCTGCAAAGGGATTGTCAGGGTCGATGGCCTTTTCCTTGCGTGGCGGACGGGCCGAAAAGTTCTGTGTCTTGGCGCCTTTGTCGCCACCGGGTGCGCCCTTACGGCCCTTGCCTTGCGGCTTGCCGCGGCCCTTGCCTTGGCCTTGTGGGCGTTCACCACCGCCGCGACGGGGGCCTGCGTTGCCGCGTGGCGCGCGCGCCCAGGTGAAGGTATAGAAAACCTCCATCTCGGCCCCGGCGATATCAGCATCGGGGGCTGTGCCGATTGGGGTTTCTTCTTGTGGCACCTCTGCGATGCCGTCTGGCACTTCGGCGGTGTCTGCAGGTTCGGCCGCGATGGGTGCTATGCCTTCGTCCGGCAGGGCCGCGACCCCTTCTGGGGTGTCCGCAGGCGCTGGCGCGTCGGGCGTTTCGATAATGCCGCCCTCAGGCTGCTCGGCGGCAACGTCCATGATGGGTGTATCGGCGGCGGGCGCGTCCTGTTCGGCTTTTGGCATCACCTCGGTCACCGGTTTGACCTTGGTACGTTCACCCTTTTCGGCCTTATAGCCCAAGCCCTGCATGAGGTCCGAGAACTGCTCAAGCGTCATGCCGGTGATCGACAACATGTCCGGCTTGGCCTCGAATCCGCCGCGCGAATCCTGGGCGCGCAGCATGTCGGCCAGACGTTCCAGCATGTCGATGCGGATCGCGCGGGCGCCGGCGTTGCGGTAGCCTGCCATCGTGTCGGCACCGGCGGGCGCATCGGCCTCGACCGGGATTGTGACCAGACCGGGGGGCGGCGATTCCGGGAATTCCGACAGACCCTTGGTCAGCGACCACAGCACCAGCCGCAGACGGGTGGGCGCAGGCTTCAACAGCAGCGGCATGAAGATGGTAAACTGGCCAAAGCGGATGCCATGCTTGCGCAGCGCGCCGCGGGCCTCCTGATCCAGCGACTTGACGTCGTCAGCGACCTGTGCGCGCGGCAGCAGGCCAAAGTTTTCAACCAATTGAAAGGCAAAGCCACGGGCCAGCCCGCTGAGTGCCTCGTCCTTGCCAAGGGCCACGAGCGGCTCGAACAGTGCTGCGATCTTGCGGTCGATAAAGTGTTGCAGGCGGCGTTGCACCTTTTGCGCGACCTCAGGCCCGGCGATGTCGTCGACAAACACCTCGACCTGCGGCTTGAGCCCCTCAGGCCCCGCCACCAGTTTGCCGACAGCGGAATTGCCCCACATCAATCCACCCTGTTCGGTGAAATCAATTTCGGTGTCGGGGGCGTTGTAAAACCGGTCAGCGCGCAGATGGAACTGCGGGGCAAGCGCCTGCAAGGCAGCGGATTTAATCGTTTTATCCTCTGCGGCACCCGCACCTTTGTCCGCCCGAAAGCGGAACCCGTCCAGCTTGCCTACAAATTCACCCTCGACGGTGACTTCTCCGGTCTCGTTTACATCGGCCACCATGGCTTCCTTCTGTCCAAGCCGGCGCAACAACACAGAGGTGCGCCGATCTACAAATCTTTGCGTCAGGCGTTCGTGTAACGCATCTGACAAGCGGTCTTCTACGACACGCGTCGCCCCGCGCCAATGGCTTTCGTCCTTCGTCCAGCCCTTGCGTTGGGCAACGTAAGTCCAAGTGCGGATAAACGCCAGTCGCTTGGACAACGCATCAATGTCGCCATCGGTTCGATCAATTCGTTTGATTTGTCGCGCCAGCCAGTCGTCGGGGATGTGGCCGCGCTGGTGCAGGTCGTTAAATATCGTCTCAAGCAGGCCCGCATGTTCGGCGTGGCTTATGCCGCGAAAATCGGGGATGCGACAGACATCCCATAGCAATTTGACCGACGCCCCATCGCTGGCACGGGCAAAAACCTCGTCTACCTGGGCCAGTGCCTTGAGCGCGCGCAGATCATCCGCCTCGCGCGCGCGTATCAGGCGTTCATGGTCGGGGGGCATCTCGAGCGTCTGGATCAGGCGGTCGATGCTGCCAAATTGCAGCGCGTGATTGCGCCAGTTAACTTTCTTCTGCGGCGTAAAACTGTGATCCATGATCGCACGGGCGACCTGATCGTCCAGCGGCGGTGCGTCACCCGTCACGCCAAAGGTGCCGTGGTTGAACCCGCGCCCGGCCCGGCCTGCGATCTGGGCCAGTTCGTTGGGCGCCAGCGGGCGCATCCGGTGGCCGTCAAATTTGCTCAGCGCGGAAAACGCGACGTGTTCAACATCAAGGTTCAGCCCCATGCCGATGGCATCGGTGGCAACAAGGAAGTCAACGTCGCCGTTTTGATACATCGCCACCTGCGCATTGCGCGTGCGCGGCGAAAGCGCGCCCATGACCACCGCCGCCCCGCCCTTTTGGCGGCGGATCAGCTCAGCAATGGCATATACATTCTCAACCGAAAACCCGACTATTGCACTGCGGGGCCGCATTCGGCTTATCTTTTTCTGACCAGAATAGATCAGATCGCTCATCCGGTCGCGCCGCATGAAATCGACGCCCGGCACCAGTGCCGCAATCGTGCCGCGCATGGTGTCAGAGCCCAAAAACAGCGTTTCATGTAACCCGCGTGCGCGCAGCAGACGGTCGGTAAAGACGTGGCCACGTTCGGGGTCGGCGCAAAGCTGTATCTCGTCGATGGCCACGAAATCGGCGCCCATGCCTTCGGGCATCGCTTCGACCGTACAGACCCAATACTGGGTGCGCGGCGGCACGATGCGTTCCTCGCCCGTGACCAGCGCCACCACCGAGGGACCCCGCAGGGCGACGATGCGGTCATAGACCTCACGCGCGAGCAGACGCAGCGGCAGGCCGATCACCCCGGTGCGGTGCGCCAGCATCCGTTCGATGGCATAGGTCGTTTTGCCCGTATTTGTCGGGCCAAGAACGGCCACGACTCGCGTGTTACCTGCCACCAGATGTTTCCTGAATTAAAGTTCGCGCCCGATGCCGTCGCGCCGCAGCGCGTCCAGCGCCATCTGCGCATTTCCATGATGGGGGTTAAGCGCCAGCACTTTGCGATAAAGCGTGGCGGCGCGGCGCAGATCGCCAAACTCCTGCACCATGACGGCCAATCCAAAGATCGCGTTGTAATTGTCGGGGTTCAGCGCCAGCGTGCGTTCCAGATCATCCAGCGCAGGCCCGTAGAGGTTGGCGCGATAATAAGCCTGGGCGCGGCTGTGATAGCCTTCGGCGAAATCCGGCGCATGGTCGGTCAGCGCGGTCAGATGATCAATGGCCAGCACGGCATCGCCCGCTTCCAATGCGTCGCGGCCCCGCTTGAGCAGCAAATCCATCGCGGCAGAGCCCGAACGCGACCAGATGGTTTCGACCTCGCGCGCGATGCGGCCTGCCTCTGCCTCTGGGGCATTGCGCAGTTTATCCAGCAATTGCGGCGGCACCGGGTCGGCCATCGCCAGACCCGACAGCAACACAAGGCCACCAAGTGCCGCAACGGTATGTTTGAGGTTGACGGGTTTGATGCGCATAACAAAGGTGAATGTAACAGGCTGCCGCCGCAATTCCAGACGTGTCGGTGCCATTTGCCAAAAAAGGGCGTGAGATGAGCGATATTGTGAACGAAGCGGTTGTTGTACTGAACGAAAAACTGGCAGGCAGCGACTTTGGCGGCACTGCCAAGTTCGACATCGAGGGCGAAGGCGCAGTGATGATGGATGCAAACGGTGCACGCGCGGGTGACGAAGAGGCCGATGTGACGCTCAGCGCTGCCGCCGACACGTTTCAATCCATCCTGTCGGGCGACACCAATCCGACATCGGCCTTCATGACCGGCAAACTCAAGATTGATGGCGACATGGGCATGGCGATGAAGCTGGCCGCAGCCTTGTCCTGATGCAGTTGGACCCGGCCCCGCTTTTCACCGATATCGCCCCCGGACCAGAGGGCGGCGTGGCCCATTGGGCCACGACATCGGATGGCACGCGGATCAGGCTGGGTCACTGGCCGCTAAAGGGGGCACGCGGCACAGTGCTGCTGTTCCCCGGACGCACTGAATACATTGAAAAATATGGCCCCTGTGCCGCAGAGCTTGCGCAACGCGGGCTGGGCACCATGGCGATTGATTGGCGCGGTCAGGGACTGGCCGACCGGATGCTGGACGATCCGCGCATTGGCCATGTCGATGCTTTTGGCGATTATCAAAAAGACGTCGCCAGCATGGTGCGCGCCGCGCGCACGCTGAACCTGCCGCGCCCGTATTTTCTGCTGGCTCATTCCATGGGCGGCTGCATTGGTCTGCGTGCGGTGATGGAGGGGTTGCCGGTACAGGCCGTCGCCTTTACCGGGCCGATGTGGGGCATCTATGTCGCGCCGCACCTGCGGCAGGTTGCCTGGACCCTGGCGCAGGTCATGCCACGGATCGGCCAAGGCCACCGCCTGCCCCCCGGCACCAAGCTTGAGCCCTACGTGATGACGGCCCCCTTTGAAGACAACATGCTGACGACCGACGCGCAGATGTACGACATGATGCGCGATCAGTTGCAGGCGCACCCGGAACTGAGCCTTGGTGGTCCGAGCTATGTCTGGCTGCGTGAGGCGATGGCAGAAACGCGGCATCTGGCTAGCCGCGCCGCGCCCAGCGTACCTTGTGTGACATGGCTGGGCAGCAACGAACGTATCGTCGCCACCCCACGCATTCACACGCGCATGCAGCATTGGAGCGGGGGACGGCTGGAAATTGTTCCGGGCGGCGAACACGAGGTTCTGATGGAGACCGACGAGCTGCGCAAACCTGTCTTTGACGGCATTGCCAAACTGTTTCTGGGCACAATCAGCCACTGAAACCCGGCTAAATTTTCATTCGCCCTGTGCAAGTCCCAATCGCCCCCTACATTGGGCGCCATGACACGCGACCCGATCCTGACCTTTACCGAAGACGGCATTTATTGCCCGGCGGGTGATTTTTACATCGACCCCTGGCGCCCGGTGTCGCGGGCGCTGATTACACATGGGCATGCGGACCATGCCCGTGACGGGATGGGTAGTTATCTGGCGACAGACGCGGCGCTGCCGGTGATGCGACACCGGTTGGGCGATATCGACGCCGAAGGGATTGCCTATGGTGAGGCGCGCCAGATCGGCGGCGCGCGGGTGTCGTTTCATCCGGCGGGCCATGTGCCGGGGTCGGCGCAGATCCGGGTCGAGGTGGGCGGCGAGGTTTTTGTCGCCTCTGGCGATTACAAGGTGATCAACGACGGGATGTCGACGCCGTTTGAGCCCGTCAAATGCCACCATTTCATCACTGAAAGCACCTTTGGATTACCGATCTTTCGCTGGGCCGATCAGGCTGACGTCGCCGCTGATCTGAACGCCTGGTGGCGCGCCTGTGCCGCGGCCGGAAAGACGGCGTTTCTGGGCGCCTATTCGCTGGGCAAGGCGCAGCGGCTGCTGCACATGCTGGACCCCGAAATAGGGCCAATCCTGACCCATACGGCGGTCGAAAACACCAATGCTGTGCTGCGCGGTCAGGGCATCACCTTGCCCGATACCACGCTGGTGACGCCCGATCTTTCCCCCAAGGACCATCCCGGCGCGCTGGTGTTGGCACCACCCTCGGCGCTGGGGAGCCAGTGGGCGCGGCGGTTCGGGCCGCAAGAGAGCGCCTTTGCCTCGGGTTGGATGGCGCTGCGCGGGGTACGCAGGCGGCGCGCGGGGGATCGTGGGTTTGTGATCTCGGACCATGCCGACTGGGCCGGATTGCTTTGGGCGATCGAACAAACCGAGGCGGAAAACATATATGTAACGCATGGTTACACCGATGTCTTCACGCGATACTTGAACGACCAGGGTTGGAATGCACAGGTGGTGCCGACCCAGTTTGAAGGCGAAACAGCCGACAGCGGAGACAGCGGATGAAACGCTTTGCCGCCCTGTTTAATGCGATTGATCAGTCGACCAAGACAACGGTGAAAGTCGCGGCGTTGGCTGATTATTTCGACACCGCCACCGAAACCGACAAACTGTGGACCGTGGCGCTGTTTTCGGGGCGCAGGCCCAAGCGGGCGGTGACCACGACGCGGCTGCGGGAATGGGCGGCCGAGGCATCAGGCGTGCCGCTGTGGTTGTTCGAGGAAAGCTATGCCATCGTCGGTGATCTGGCCGAAACAATCGCGCTGGTGTTGCCGCTGAACAGCACGCAGGACGATCAGACATTGACCCATTGGATCAATGCCTTGCGCGGCCTTGCTGATGTGGATGAGGCGCAGCGCAAGGCGTTTGTGCTGACCGCGTGGCAGCAGTTGGGCGGCACCGAACGGTTCCTGTTTAACAAGTTGATCACCGGCGGGTTTCGGGTGGGTGTCAGCCAGAAACTGATGACCCGCGCCCTGTCGCGCGCGACGGGCAAGCCGGAACCGGAACTGGCGCATCGACTGATGGGGAACTGGCACCCCGATGACGTGACATGGCACAGCCTGATCGAGGCGGCGGACGCCAGCGCGGACGCGTCGCGGCCCTATCCGTTTTACCTCGCTCATGGGTTGGACGACACGCCCGAGGCGCTGGGTGATCCCGGCGACTGGCGGGCAGAATGGAAATGGGATGGCATCCGGGGTCAACTGATCCTGCGCGATGGCGATTTTTTCGTCTGGTCGCGCGGCGAAGAGCTGATGACCGACCGTTTTCCCGAACTGGCCTGCGCCGCCGATCACCTGCCGCCCGGCACTGTGCTGGACGGCGAGTTGCTGGTCTGGAAACCGGGGGCGGATCAGCCGTCATCGTTCAACGCGTTACAGTCGCGGATCGGGCGCAAGACGGTCCCCAAAAAACTGTTGGCCGAGGCGCCAGTGATCCTGCACGCCTATGACCTGTTGGAATGGCGGGGCAAAGACATACGCCACCTGCCCTTTGCCAAGCGCCGCGCCCTGCTGGAGGCCGCCTGCGCCGATCTGCCTGCGGACGCGCCGATCCGCCTGTCGCCGCAGCACGCGTTTGAGGCGTGGCCTGATCTGGCTGTTCTGCGCGATACGGCGCGCGAGGCACAGGCAGAGGGGCTGATGCTGAAACGCGCTGACAGCCCCTATCTTGCTGGCCGCAAGAAAGGCGACTGGTGGAAATGGAAGCTGGACCCGCTGACCATCGACGCCGTGATGATCTATGCCCAATCGGGGTCCGGGCGGCGCGCCAACCTGTTCACCGATTTCACCTTTGCTGTGTGGAACGGGAACGATCTGGTGCCCTTTACCAAGGCCTATTCGGGTCTGACTGATGCCGAATTCCGATCCATCACCGCATGGGTGCGTAAAAACACGTTGCAACGCTTTGGCCCGGTGCGCCAGGTCACCGCGCACCATGTGTTCGAAATTGCCTTTGAGGGCATCCAGGCCAGCCCCCGGCATAAATCCGGCGTCGCCCTGCGGTTTCCGCGTATGCTGCGCTGGCGCAAGGATAAACCGCTGCAAGAGGCCAATACGTTGGACGATCTAAAAGAAATGCTGCGTATCTATGGGTAAGGCGTGGTTGTCCCTGCCGCCCGGGACGCATAGATATTGCAAAACGCAAATGAGGTTTACCGATGTTTCAGCTTCCCTTCCCGCTCAGCGATGCCAATGCCACGTCCGGGGGCAAAAATCTGGGCGATCTGCCGGAATGGGATCTGAGCGATCTGTACAGCAGCGAGGATGCGCCAGAGTTGAAGCGCGATCTTGATTGGTTGGAGGAAGCCTGTGCCAGCTTTGCGCGCGATTACGAAGGCAAACTGGCTGATATCGACGCGGCGGAACTGCTGAATTGCGTGCTGCGCAATGAAAAGATCAATCAGATCGCAGGACGCATCATGTCGTTTGCCGGACTGCGGTATTACCAGCTGACCACCGATTCGGGCCGCGCCAAATTCATGTCCGACTGCCAGGAAAAGATCACCAACTTTACCACGCCGCTGGTGTTCTTCACGCTGGAACTGAACCGGCTGGAGGATGATCACCTGTCGGGTCTGCTGGATCAGAACCCCGATCTGGCCCGCTACAAACCGGTGTTCGACCGCATCCGTGCGATGAAGCCTTACCAACTGTCTGACGAGATGGAGAAATTCCTGCACGATTTGGGCGTTGTCGGAGATGCCTGGGAGCGCATGTTCGATGAAACCATCGCGGGTCTCGAATTCGAAGTCGACGGCGAGCAGATGGGCATTGAGGGTACGCTGAACCTGCTGACAGACCCCGACCGTGACAAGCGTGAGGCCGGTGCGCGCGAGTTGGCGGAGGTGCTGGGCGCCAATATCAAGACGTTTTCGCGGGTGCATAACACCCAGACCAAGGAAAAAGAGGTAATCGACCGCTGGCGCGGCATGGAAACCGCGCAGACCGGGCGGCACCTGTCAAACCATGTGGAGCCTGAGGTGGTCGAGGCGCTGCGCAATGCCGTGGTGAACGCCTATCCCAAACTTAGCCATCGGTATTACGAGCTGAAGCGGAAATGGCTTGGGCTGGATGTCATGCAAGTCTGGGACCGCAACGCGCCCCTGCCGATGGAAGACCCCAAGATCGTCGACTGGGCGCAGGCCGAAAAGACGGTGATGGACGCCTACACCGCCTTTGATCCACGGATGGGCGAGCTGGCAAAGCCATTCTTTTCAAAGGGTTGGATTGATGCGGCAGTGAAGCCGGGCAAGGCACCCGGTGCTTTTGCGCATCCCACGGTAACGGACGTACACCCCTATGTGATGCTGAACTACCTTGGCAAACCGCGTGACGTGATGACGCTGGCGCATGAGTTGGGCCACGGCGTGCATCAGGTGTTGGCGGCGGATCAGGGTGAAATGCTGTCGTCGACCCCGCTGACATTGGCCGAAACCGCCAGCGTGTTTGGCGAAATGCTGACCTTCCGCAAGATGCTGGACGGGGCCAAGACCCAGGCGCAGCGCAAGGTGCTGCTGGCGGGCAAGGTCGAGGACATGATCAACACGGTCGTGCGGCAGATCGCGTTCTACGATTTCGAATGCAAGCTGCATGACGCACGTCGCAGCGGTGAGTTGACCCCCGATGACATCAACGCATTGTGGATGTCCGTCCAAGCCGAGAGCCTTGGGCCAGCCTTTGAGTTCATGGACGGCTATGAGACCTTCTGGGCCTATGTCCCGCATTTCGTGCATTCACCGTTTTACGTCTATGCCTATGCGTTCGGCGATGGGTTGGTGAACGCGCTTTATGCCGTTTACGCCGAGGGCGAGCCGGGGTTCGAGGACAAATATTTCGACATGCTCAAGGCCGGTGGCTCGAAGCACCACAAGGAATTGTTGGCACCCTTCGGGCTGGACGCCAGCGATCCGGCGTTTTGGGACAAGGGGCTCAGCATCATTTCGGGCTTTATTGACGAACTTGAGGCAATGGAATAACCCATAATATACCCTGGTCGGTGGGGAACATTGGGGGCTTGCATGTCTGTGCTTGAGCGAAACAACGTCACGGTGATCGGCTCTGGTGCCAAAGCGATGGTTTTTGCCCATGGCTTTGGCTGCGACCAGTCCATGTGGAAATATGTGGCCCCCGCGTTTGAGCGCGACTACACCGTGGTGCTGTATGATCTGACCGGGGCGGGGCGATCCGACCTTTCGGCCTATGACTTTGACGCCTACGGCGATCTTGTTGAACATGGTCGCGATCTTACCCGGATCTGCGACGCGCTAGAGCTGGACCGCCCGATTGTGGTGGGCCATTCTGTCAGCGGGATCACCGCTGCATTGGCGGCCAAGGCAGATCCGGACCGGTTTGACCGGCTGGTGATGGTATCGCCGTCGCCGTGTTTTTTGAACGATGGTGATTATCAGGGCGGTTTTGATCGCGACGATCTGCAACCCATCGTCGATTTCATGCAGGAAAACTATCTGGGCTGGGCCGAACAACTGGCCCCGACTATCGCAGGGCAGCAGGCGGACGGCGCCGCCGCGCAGATGCTGACACAAAGCTTTTGCCGCACCGACCCCGAGATTGCCCGCCATTTCGGCCGCACCACGTTCATGTCCGACCGCCGCGCGGATATGAAGGGCGTCACCACGCCCACCTTGATCATCCAGTGCAGCGACGACGCCATCGCGCCTGTTTCCGTGGGCAAATGGATGCAGCAAGCCATTCCTGACGCTGTCTTGGCCGAGATCGACGCCGTCGGACATTGCCCACATATGACGACACCGGACACTGTTATCGCTGAGATCCGCAGCTTTCTTGGCGCAGGCACCACGTAAGGTGACTGACAAAAAAGCAATTTCGACGACCGATGCACAGCTATTGATCGAAGAAGCCCAAAACGGCGTTGTCGTTACCGATCGCAATGCAAACATCACCTATTGCAACAAGCGCTTTGCCATCTGGGCGGGCCGCCCGCAGGAGGAGCTGTTGGGCCTGCGTCTGGCCAAGCTGCTGGACGTGCCGGGGCGCGTCTATTTCGAAACCCATATTCTGCCGATGCTGCTGTTGCAGGGCTATGCACGTGAAATCCTGTGTCGTCTCAAGGGCGAAACGGGTGACCCCGTGCCGATCTTGCTGAATGCGGCCACCCATCCTGCGGACACCGGGGACGACAGCCGGTTTGTCTTTACCATCTTTGATGCAACCGAACGGTCAATGTACGAAGGCAACCTGCGCGAGGCGCGCAAGAACGCCGAAGAGCTGGCCGCAATTGTCCGATCCGCTCAAGTGGCAATTTTCAGGATTGATGCGGCGGGGCATGTCAAACACTGGAATGCCAGTGCGGCGCAGATGTTCGGATTTGATGTCCAGAGTGCCAAATGTGCGCCAATCACTGAACTGATTGCCCTGACCACCGCCGACGACTGGTTGACGCCAAATTTGCAGCAACTGGCCGCATCGGACAAGCCGCATTATTTCGACGCCGAGACCCGTCAGGGGTTACATCTGACCGTGTCACTGGCCCGCATCTTTGATTCCGGAACCGGCAGTCGTGATACCGAATATTCACTGTTGATGCGCGATATCACCCCACGTGTGCAAGCAGAGCGCCAGTTGCAGATTGCACTGCAAGAGTTGAACCATAGGGTCAAAAACAACCTCGCCGTGGTCAGCGGGATCGCGCGCCAAACATTCCGATCACCTGAATCGAAGGATGAGACCGCGCGTTTCATGGCGCGGCTACAGTCGCTGTCGCAGGCGCATGATCTGCTGGTGACCAACCGCTGGCAAAGCGCAGATCTACGCGATCTGGCACAGCTTACGGCGCAGAATTCAGGGATTGAGGCACGGTTTCACATTGACGGGCCCAAGGTCGAACTGCCGCCGCAAAGCGTCGCGATGCTGGCGCTGGCGCTGTTTGAATTGATGACCAATGCGATAAAATACGGGTCGCTGTCGCAGGACGGTGGCGTGGTGCATCTGACTTGGCGGATCGAAAAATCACCGGAGGGGCCGCAGTTTCACCTGTCCTGGCGCGAAGAAGGTGGCCCGCCAGTGGTCCAGCCGGCGCAGAAGGCGGGATTTGGATCACAGCTTATCAATCGGTTGGTCACCGCCGAACTGGGTGGCACCGCAGAGCTGACGTTTGGGGAAACCGGCGCGCTTTACAAACTTACCGCGCCTTACTGGGACGCGTGAAGGGCACTATTTCAGTTGGCTGTCCTTTGATCCGCGCCGATTGATACCGCCGCGCGCCTGCACGGCACCGTCGCGTTCCCGCACACAGTCGATACACAGTTTGACGCCGGGCAAGGCCGCGCGCCGCGCCTCTGGAATCGGCTCTTCGCATTCCGCGCAATGGGTCAGGCTTTCGCCCACCGGTGCGCGGCGCGACTTCATCCGCGCCAGTTCATCCGATATGGATGCCTCGATCTGTTCGCTCACCGCACCGTCGCGTGCCCAGCCGCCTGCCATGTCATGCCTCCGTCATCTCAGGTGTCAATGATATTAGTGCGCCCAAGCGCCACGTCACGCTTTATCCGCATGCGCGGCGGGGCTAGCGTGAGAACAGACATTTCAGGAGCCTATTACATGCGTATTTTCAAGATCATTCTGACCGGCCTTTTGGTGGTCATCCTGCTGGGGTTGGTCGGCTTTTTCGCCTTTGCCCCGGCCTATATCGAAAAGGCGCGCAACGCGGTCGCCCCGCACGACCCCTACCCGGTGACCGACGCCGCCCGTGCGCTGCATGCTGACATGATCGTGGGTGACTGGCACGCCGACCCGCTGCTGTGGGACCGCGATCTATCGCAGCGTGGCGGTTACGGGCAGGTGGATGTCCCGCGTCTGATCGAAGGCGGGGTGACGGTGCAGGTCTTTACCGCCGTCACCAAATCGCCAGCAGGCCAGAATTACGACAGCAACTCCGCCGAGGCGTTTGACAACATCACCGCGCTGGCCATCGGTCAGCTGTGGCCGCTACGCACCTGGAACAGCCTGCTGGAACGCGCGCTTTATCAGGCGGAAAAGCTGCACCGCGTCGAAGCCGCCCTGCCCGACAGCTTTCGCATCATTCGCAGCCGCGCCGACCTTGACGCCCTGATTGCCGAGCGGCAAGCAGGCAAGCAGGTGGTGGGCGGCATCCTGGGTATTGAGGGCGGACATCCGCTGGAAGGCGAGATTGCCAATCTCGACAAGCTTGAGGCGGCAGGCCACCGGGTGATCGGCTTGCAGCATTTCTTTGACAACGCGCTGGGTGGCTCACTGCATGGCCAGGGCGACCACGGGCTGACCGACTTTGGCCGCGCCGTGGTGGCCGAGGTTGCCGGGCGGGGTATGGTGCTGGACCTTGCGCATTCCAGCCCGCAGGTGGCGCGCGATGTGTTGGCAATGACGGATATTCCGCTGGTGGTCAGCCACACGGGCGTGCGGGCGCATTGTGACGTGAAGCGCAACTTTCCAGACGATCTGATGCGCGAGATCGCAGCAAGCGGTGGGGTAATTGGCATGGGCTATTGGGACGAGGTCGCCTGCGGCGATATCACCCCCGCAGGCATCGCCAAGATGATTGTCAAAGCGGTCGAGGTCGTGGGCGTTGACCACGTGTCGCTGGGATCAGATTTTGACGGATCGGTAGCCACGGCATTTGACACATCGGAAATGCCCGCGCTGACACAGGCGCTGATGGATGCGGGCATGGCCGAGGGCGACATTCGCAAGGTCATGGGCGAGAACATGCTGCGGGTGCTGCGCGCGCGGTTGCGGTAAAATCTGACGCCGGATGAGCCGGGCAGTGCCCGACCACGCCACTGACGTGGCGCTGCCCGGTTCTGCATTTAGAACAATGGCTATAAGAATCTGGTCGTAAAAATGCCCCGCTCAGCATGGCTGAACGGGGCATTATCATGCGTCGTCATTCGTCGGGGGACATCAGGCGTTTGCCATCATTCCCTTTTCACGGGCCAGATCACGCATCCGCTTTTGCAGCTTTTCAAAGGCACGCACCTCGATCTGGCGGATGCGTTCGCGGCTGACGTCGTACTGGCCTGAGAGATCCTCGAGCGTCACTGTCTCATCCGACAGGCGGCGCTGGGTCAGGATGTCTTTCTCGCGGTCGTTCAGCACATCCAATGCCTCGGCCAGCATCTCGCGGCGGGTTTCCAACTCGTCGCGCTCAGCATAATCGCCGGCCTGATCGGCGTCTTCGTCCTCCAGCCAGTCCTGCCATTGCATCGTGCCTTCACCTTCGGACCCGACGGTGGCGTTCAGCGACGCGTCACCGCCCGACATCCGCCGGTTCATCGAGATCACTTCGGCTTCGGTTACGCCCAGCTGGGTCGCAATGGTTTTCACGTTTTCGGGGCGCAGGTCGCCTTCTTCGAGCGCGCCGATCTTGTTCTTGGCCTTGCGCAGGTTGAAGAACAATTTCTTCTGGCCCGAGGTCGTGCCAAGCTTGACCAAGGACCATGACCGCAGGATGTATTCCTGAATGCTGGCCCTGATCCACCACATCGCATAGGTCGCAAGGCGGAAGCCCTTTTCAGGGTCAAAGCGTTTGACGGCCTGCATCAGGCCCACATTGGCTTCGGAAATGACTTCGGCCTGGGGCAGGCCATAGCCGCGATAGCCCATCGCGATCTTGGCCGCCAAACGCAGGTGAGACGTCACCATCCGGTGTGCCGCCTCGGTGTCCTGTTCTTCGACCCAGCGTTTCGCCAGCATGTATTCTTCTTCCGGTTCCAGCAGTGGGAACTTGCGGATTTCCTGCATGTAGCGGTTCAGGCCGCCTTCGGGTGTCGGTGCGGGCAGATTTGCATAATTCGCCATGTCTTGTCCCTTCCCCCATGTTTCCGGGGTCTATGTTAGTGTGCTTAACATACCATATGGTGGCCCCGGAATGGGCTTTCAAGTCAAAGGTAGATCCGTCGTCTGTTAATAATCGCACAATACCTGTGAATAAAAGGTAACCGCTGCGTGTCCTCACGCAAAGGTGTGATCTGCGGATCAGGCGGGACCGGCATTGGCGCCGAGACGCAGCAGATCAAGCAAATCTGACATGTCCTTGGGCAAAGGCGCCTCAAAACGCACGTTTTCACCGCTTACCGGGTGTTCGAACCCCAGAACCGCAGCGTGCAACGCCTGACGCGGGAACTGGCGCACGGCGTCGGCGGCGATCTCGGGCATTGCCGTCTTGGCAAGTTTGCGCCGTCCGCCATAGGTCGTGTCGCCGACCAACCCGTGACCGGCATGGGCCATATGCACGCGAATCTGGTGCGTGCGTCCAGTCTCTAGCCAACATTCCATCAGCGCCAGCACCGGTGGGGTGCCATAGCTTTCGACAGTGCGGGCGCGGGTCACGGCGTGGCGACCGCCCTGAAACAGCACCGCCTGACGCTGCCTGTCGGTCTTGTGACGGGCAAGTTGCGTTGTCAGCCGCAGGATATTGCCGGGGTCAAAGGATGCCCCTTTAATCCCCCGCAGGCGCGGGTCGTTGGCATCTGGCACGCCGTAAACCAGCGCCTGATAGTACCGCTCGACCGTGTGTTTCTCGAATTGCTTGGCCAGACCGTGATGTGCTGCATCAGATTTAGCCACCACCAGCAGACCGGTGGTGTCCTTGTCGATCCGGTGCACGATGCCGGGGCGTTTCATGCCGCCGACACCAGACAGATCATCACCGCAATGGGCCAGCAGCGCATTGACCAAAGTGCCCGACGGCGTGCCGGGTGCGGGATGCACAACCATGCCGACAGGTTTGTTGACCACGATCAGATCGTCATCCTCAAAAACCACCTCCAGCGGGATCGCCTCGGGCAGGATGTGGCTGTCTTCGGCCTCTTCGACCTCGATCACGCCCGACTGCCCTTCCAGCACCCGCGCGCGCGGGTCGCGGACAACCTGGCCGTCGATCATGACTGCGCCGTTTTCGATCAAGCGCCCCAGACGGGTGCGCGACAGGTTCGCGTCCTCTGGCACATCCCGCGCCAGCGCCTTATCAAGACGCGATGGCGGGTCTTCCGCGAAAATGAAATTGATACGGCGGTGCGACATGGACAATCCTGATGAACCGGCAAACCTGCGGTTTCTGCGGCGGCTGGTGACGGTGTTGACCGTCGTGATGATTGGCGGGGTTCTAGTGGTGATCTTGCTGCTTGTCACCCGTTTGCGTGATGCGGGGCCAGATATGCCTCAGGCGATCACCCTGCCTGATGGCACCGAGGCCCAAGCGTTTACCCAAGGGCGTGGCTGGTATGCCGTGGTGACGCAGGACAATAAAATCCTGATCTTTGACCAGATCTCCGGAAAACTGCGCCAGACCGTGGTGATTGAGTAGCCTTTGGTCAGGCCAGCAATCAGGCCGGGCGCGCTGGGTCGTCGCCTGCCCGCCCCATGTGGGGGGGACACTGGCGCCTATTCTCAGCCGCGGATAATTTTGGCAAAGCTGTTGAAAATCGGCTCGTTCGAGCAGATGATTTCGCCATCGGCCAGGATATCGCGCCCGATCCGCAGAGGTTCGACAAAACCGCCTGCCTCTTTCACGATCAAACTGCCGGCAGCCAAGTCCCACGCATTCAAGCGCCGTTCCCAGAAACCATCATATCGACCTGCGGCAACGTAGGACAAATCCAGCGCGGCGGAGCCCCAGCGCCGCACACCAGCACAGACCGGCAGCAAACGCCCCAAATCCTTGAGGGTGTCCGGCAGATCGGCGCGGCCGGCAAACGGCAGACCGGTGGCGAAAATCGATTCGATCAAGCGGTGACGTCCAGAAACCCGCAAGCGCGTGTCGTTCATCCAAGCGCCGGCGCCTTTTTCGGCAAAGAACATTTCGTCCTTGGCAGGGTCAAACACCACGCCCGCGACGATCTGGCCCTTATGCTCCAACGCGATGGAGACAGACCAATGCGGCAGGCCGTGCAGGAAGTTAGTCGTGCCATCGAGCGGATCGACAATCCAGCGGCGTGTCGGGTCCTGGCCCTCGTCCTCGCCGCCCTCTTCGGCCAGCCAGCCATAGGTGGGGCGCGCGCCCATCAGGTCTTCTTTGATGATCTTTTCGGCACCGATATCGGCGCGACTGACGAAATCGCCCGCACCTTTGACCGACACCTGCAGGTTCTCAACCTCGCGGAAGTCCTTGACCAAGGCGCGGCCAGCCCTGCGGGCTGCCTTGATCATGATGTTGAGATTTGCACTGCCAACCATTTGTGAGAACCTTTGTGAATATAAGATGCGGCGTATAGACCCAAGGTGCGTGATTGCCAAGGGGCTGGACCGCTTTGCTGGGCAAAGGGTATGGCACGTTTCTTGATAAATGGTCGAATAGCGTTAAGGTCGGGAAAGTTACAACGACGGATCGACCACATGTCCCATTCGCGCGCACTGTTCACCTGCTTGATGTTGTTTGCAACCAGTGCAACATCGGAACCGGCAAGAGTGATGGAACCCGGCATTCCCGCGTTTCCGAATTTTACCTGTTATCACATTGATGCACGTTCGGGCTGGCAATCTGTGAACACGGACAACATGCACAACGCGGCCGTTCTAATCTTTGGGTCAGAAAACCGCGAGTTACAGCAAAAAGTTGGGACGGGCCCGCACCACGGATGGAGCGTGGACGCCGCGCATTATTCGCCTGTTGGTGCGTCAGGCCACACCGGCGCGGATGCCACCGCGCTGCGCCCCTATGACCAGTACAAATATGACGCCGATTACCCCTTTGGCGCTCTGTTGATGCGCTGGGATGGCGCGGGTCGCGTTTTACCACTGGAAGGGTTTGAAGGTGCTATCGAGATGCCTAATCCAACCCAGTTCATCGAATTTCGGATAAATGACAGTGATGCGTCACTGGGCGACAATGGTGGTGAAATCGTGCTTTGCGTGATCGACGCACGGCGTTTGCAATAATCAAACTCAAACCGATTGCAGCTTGCGCGCCTCTTGGCCTGCCAGCAGCAGCAATTGATCCATGAATGGCTTGCCCAGATCGTCACTGCGCACCGCAGCGTATAGCCGCCGGGTGATGCCCTGTGCCGTTAGCGGGCGCGTGACGTAGTCAGAGGAGTATTTCACCTCGCGCACCACCCAATCGGGCAGCACAGACACCCCGCGGTTGGACGCGACCAACAGCAGGATCACAGCCGTCAATTCAACCTGCCGGATGGCGGCGGGTTCGACCTTGGCCGGGATCAGAAGCTGGCTAAAGATATCAAGCCGCGAGCGGTCGACCGGATAGGTGATCAGGGTCTCGCCGCGAAAATCCGCCGCGTCGACATAGGGTTTTGCGGCCAGCGGGTGGGTGGAGGCCGCCACAAATACCGGATTGTAATCAAACAGTTCGACAAATTCGACGCCGGGCAGCTCTTCGGGGTCCGACGATACCACCAGATCGACCTCCTCGCGCAGCAGCGCGGGCAGTGCGTCAAAGGCGAGGCCGGGACGGATGTCGACATCGACGTCAGGCCATTTGCGGCGGAACTGTTCCAGCACCGGGAAAAGCCATTCAAAACAGGCATGACATTCGATGGCGATGTGCATGCGACCCGTGCTGCCTGCGCGCAGGCCGGTAAATTCGTCCTGAAGCGCCTGCACCTGCGGCAAGACCTGTTGCGCCAGCTTTAACAGGCGCTGCCCGGCGGGCGACAGTTTGAGCGGTTTGGACCGGCGCACGAATAATTCGACCCCTGCCTGATCTTCCAACCCCTTTACCTGATGGCTCAGGGCGGATTGGGTAATGTTCATCTGCTCGGCCGCGCGCGCCAGCCCGCCCGCCTCGTGGATGGCCTGAATTGTGCGCAGATGACGGAACTCAATGTGCATATGAGGTGTTCCTCATGTTCAAGATGAAAGTTATGAATTTGTCTCACACCGCCGGATGTGAAACAAGAGACGAAACCCGACAAAAGGATCACCCAATGACCGCCCCTGCCGTTTCCTTCGAAGTCTTTCCGCCGCGATCGGTCGATGCGGCGTTCAAGCTGTGGGATACCGCGCAGGCACTCGCCCCGCTGGCCCCGCGTTTTTTCTCTGTCACCTACGGCGCAGGCGGTACAACCCGCGACCTGACCCATGATTCGGCCCATGTGCTGCACCGCACCTCGGGCCTGCCCGTCGCAGGGCATCTGACCTGCGTGGGCGCCACCCGCGCCGAGACGATGGACGTGGCCCACAAGTTCGCCGACGCAGGGGTGCGCGATATCGTGGCGCTGCGGGGTGATCCCCAAGCGGGCACGGACAAATTTGAGGCCCACCCCGATGGATTTGCCGACAGCTGTGAATTGATCGAGGCTTTGGCCAAGACTGGAAAGTTCACCATCCGCGTCGGCGCCTACCCCGATCCCCACCCCGAAGCCGCCAACCAACAGGCCAATATTGATTGGCTGAAGCGAAAGTTTGATGCGGGTGCGGACGAGGCGCTGACGCAGTTCTTCTTTGAAGCCGACACATTTCTGCGGTTCCGCGATGCCTGCGCAAAGGCCGGTATCGACAAACCGATCACACCGGGCATCATGCCGGTCGTAAACTGGAAGTCGGCGCGCAATTTCGCCACCCGATGTGGCGCTGTGGTCCCTGATTGGGTCGATCAGGCCTTTGACGCGGCGATCCGGGATGATCGCCACGATCTGCTGGCAACGGCCCTGTGCACCGAGCTGTGCAGCGAGTTAATCGACGAAGGTGTTGATTCGCTTCATTTCTACACGCTGAACCGGGCCGAGCTGACGCGCAACGTTTGCCGTGCCTTGGGCGTTACACCGCAGGTCGCATTGGCGGACGTAGCGTAATATTTCGCCTATCCGCTTGCCGCGCCTGCGCTTGTGCTTAACATCTCCGGCAATTCAATTGCCGGAGATTTTTTATGCCCCGTATTGCCCAAACTCCCGATGACCTGCTGTCCCAGGCCGAGGCGCTCAAGCTGTCGGGGCTGGAATTCATGCAGGCGATTCTGGATGGCACCAATCCCGGCCCGCCGATTGGCGAAACCATGGGCTACGCCCTGCACGCTGTGGAGGCGGGCAAGGTCACCTTTCGCGGCACGCCGGAGTTCAACATGACCAACCCGCTCGGCACGGTACATGGCGGCTGGTACGGCACGTTGCTCGATTCCGCGATGGCCTGTGCGGTGATGACAATGATCCCGCGCGGATCGGTCTATACGACGTTGGAATTCAAGATAAACATCCTGCGCGGCATCCCCTTGGGCACCCAGATCGATTGCGTAGGCGTGACAGATCACGTTGGTCGGTCGACCGGTGTTGCACATGGCGAGATCAGAGGTGTGACCGATGGCAAGCTTTATGCCACAGGCACAACCACATGTATCGTCATGAAGCTGGCGTAAAAAGGGGGGGGTGATGCCCCGGCCTGCTGCATCTCGTGGCACAGCCTCCCACGAAACGCCTTGTGAGCTGGAAGGGATGTTAAGCGAAGGCTGGCGAAGAATCTTCGTGAGGCATGAATGCTTAATGTCCGCTGTGCGGACTTTGCTAGATCTGGTCAGAAAGCCAATGGACAGAAGCTTTCGCTTTAGTAAGCGCTGCGTCAGCATTGGCGAAGACCTGATCGCTAAAGTGACCAATGCTATACCAGCCGCTTGAATCCTCTGGATCACGGCGAAACTCGTCAAATCCGTAAGTCCCCTCAGGGCGCAAGAAAATATCTACGCAGATGTATTCGCCATCCAGATTTATCGACCGCATGACTTTGTTCTTATGTGCCAATAGATACACTCCGTAGATTTGGCTTGAAGCTATTCAGTCTAAGCAGACTGAGCAACCGACAACGCTCAAACGCTTGTCAATCCGAGGTGAGTAAGGGCTCTCTGCGGACATTGCGCTTCGCGCCGTAGTGTCGCTTATCTGCACGATGAATAGCAAATGGGGGGGTGGTACCACCTCCTGGTCTCGAACCAGGGACCTCCTGATCCACAATCAGGCGCTCTAACCAACTGAGCTAAGGCGGCACTGGGGCGGATTTAGCGCCCACGCGCGCAGATTGCAAGAGCCAAGACGGCAAAGTTTTCGTCAGCTACAACTGGATAAACCAGGTCTGTTCGATATTCGGTTTGCCAAAGGACACAACCGGCCTGCTGTCGGTCAGTGTCCAGCCATTGCGGGCATAAAGCGCGCCTGCGGCAGCGTGGGATTCGTGGGTCCACAATTGCATGGCCTGAAATCCAGCATCGCGGGCGAATCCCATGCAACTGTTCAACAGCCGCCGTCCCAGCCCTTTTCCACGGGCCTCTGGCACCAGCATGAAGAGGCGCAGTTTGGCGGTGGTGTCGTCCAGTGCCACGCAAAAGATCGACCCAAGCCGCCGGTCGCCATCCCAGGCGATCCACCCTGCCTCGCGCGTGGCATCGTGGTCTGCCAGAAAGTCGTCAACGATCTGCGCCACCAATGTGCCAAAGCTATGATCAAAGCCTTCGGCACGGGCATAGTGAACCTCGTGCTGCTCAATGAGCCAGTCGCGGTCCTGGGCGGTAAATTTGCGAATCTCTATGTCATCCATGGTCCAACATGTGCCGAAGCCTGCTTGCCTTTCAAGGCGTGCCGCGCTAGCGATACAGCCCATCACAGCGGAGAACCCCCATGGGCATCGACACCGAGCGCGACATCGAAGCAAACCTGCAAATCGGGCCAACCGACAAGGGCATGGTGCGGCTTTTCGTAGAAGGCGGCGGTGTGGAACTGCCGATGGATTTCACACCCGACGAGGCGGTTGAGATCGCAGAGGAAATTATGGCCGCCGCGCACCGTGCGCGCAGTGGCGGTGGTGGCAAGAAGCGCTAGGCAAACGCGAACGGTGCGTAAAAGGCGGATAGACCCTTTCGCGCCGCGCACCCCCCGGATGTTTATTCGGCACGAAAAATCAAGGACATCAGGACCAGCCGATATACATGTCGGGGTCGCGCAGGCGGTGCAGGCGCGCGGCGGCGTGGCGGGCGAATTTCTGGACCATCACCTTGCGACGTGCCGCTGCGAGTTTGGATTCCTCGCCCATGCGAATGATCTCTGCCCCGTAGGCATCCCCGATGATCAACCCGCTGTCGTCAGGCAACAGGTCGAGCGGAAAATCCTCGTCCACGGCCCAAAAGAACCGATCCGCCCATTCCAGATAGCCGCGCCATTTTGCATCCGACATGTAATCGGCGCGCGATGACTTGCATTCCACCACCCAAACTTCGCCCTTGGGCCCCAGCGCCATGACGTCGACCCGCAGACCGCGCGTCGGCACCAGTTCTTCGACACAGGCAAAACCGTGGCTGGCAAGATGGCGCATCACCCCGCGCGCGAGCAGTTGGCCGGGTTGAAATTGGAGAAGGTCGGTATGGGTCATGGCAATAAATATGAACATTTCATGAACATTGACAAGAGGCCGCCCGCCTATGGTGGTAATTACGCGGCTTCCCCCTATCTTGAAGCCGGGTGAGGAAAAGGGAATCCGATGGCAAACCGTGAACCGATGACCGAAGCGCAGGCGCGCGGGGTGCGCTATGCGCGCGAACTCGAAGGCCATCTGACCTGGCTTGATACCTTTTCCGGCACGGCGCTGGGGGTATTGGCGGTGGCATCAGGCATCTACACCTATCTGGGGGTGTCGTCCCTGCTGGATGACAATGGCGCGATGTCGGCCTTTGCAGCGATTGCCTATTCGGTGGCTGTGTCTGTCGCCATCTTTGTATTCTGGTCCTACCTTCTGCGGTTGTTCCCGGCCGTGCGCACCACGCGCGCGCGCATGGGACTGCTGGGCGCGATGGGACTGGGATCGCTGGCGATCATCGCCATGTCCAGTTGGCTGAACGCCGCGGCGCTTGCCGGGTCGGCAGCGGTAGAGCAGCATCTGGCCAAGACCGTGCAGGATTATCAGGTGTCGCTGGAACGCAGCCACGAGATCGCGCTGTCGGCACAGGGGCTGGAGCGTGATGTGGCGCGGGTGCGGCAGAGTTTCGAAGACCTCAGCGAACAGGAGGCGGCAGGCAGCCTGTCGGGCCTTGCCGGACGCGGCGCGGTGTTTCGCGTGCTGCGGCAGAAATCGGCAGAGCTGTCCGGGCTGGAGGCACAGATCGCGACACAGACGCCACTGGTCAACGATGCCTTTGCCGAGGGCAACCAGATCCTCAGCCGGATGCGCGCGTTGACGGTGGAGCCGGGCCCGGTCGAGGCGCGGTCGGTCGAATTTTCTGAACAGGCGGTGCGGCTTGCGGGGCTGATCACCCGACTGCGGCAATTGTCGGTGGCACCGCTGGTCGAGCGGGCAGCGCAGGATCTTGCGGCCTCGGTTGTCCTGCCCGAGCTTGACGGCAGCAACGCCGAGCAGCGCGGCGCGCAGGGGGCAACGATCACGTCCGTGCTGGAAGTTCTGGCGCAGCGCGCGGCCACGCTCGAACGGGCGGCGCAGGATGTGCAGTCCATGGCCCCTGCAACCGACACCACCTATACGCCGATTTCCAGCGCCGATGCGGTGATCCTTTATGCTCGAAATTTTGTACCGTCATGGGCCGGTGCCATTGCAATTGATCTGTTGCCCGCCGTGCTGGTGCTGATCCTTGCCATCACCCAGGGCGCGATCCGGTCGGGCCGCGAGGGTGCTGCGGTTGAGGACACACTGACGCTGGCGGAACTGCGCGCCGCGCTGGCGGCAATCCGCGACGTGTATGAGGCGATGCATGACAACCCGGCACGGCAGCAGCACCCGGTTCAGGCCAAGCCGGACACTGCGGCGCAGGTCACGCCGATTAAAAGCACATGAGCGATAGCACCACCCCTGATAAGCCCCGCGCCCCGGTGGTGGGCCGCATCCTGATGGGGGTGCTGATTTTTCAACTGGGTCTTGCGGTGCTGCTGTTTTGGGGCGACCTGGGAGAGGGGCTGCGCCTGCCCGGCTTTGGTCCGCGTGCACCGGAGCTGACCGAACCGATCCGCCCCGGCGACCAGACACGCCGGTTTCGCCCCGACCGTGCGCCCAACCCCGGCCAACCGATGCCCGAAAGCCCCCTGCCCGACCGCCTGGTTCTGACCCCGGTTTCAGGTGGCAAGGCGGCATTGCTGGAAGGCGCCATCATGGCGGGCGATGCGGAACGGGTCACAAAGCAGTTGCAGGCGCTTGAGCCGCAGCCCGAACAGGTCTTGATCAACTCGCCCGGCGGATCGGTGCAGGATGCGCTGGCCCTGGGCCGTCACCTGCGCGACGCCGGGATGACAACGGCGCTGCGCGAGGGCGACATTTGCTATTCCGCCTGCCCCTATCTGCTGGCTGCCGGGGTGACGCGCAAGGTGCCAGACAGCGCATCGGTGGGGGTGCATCAGCATTATTTCGGCGAAAGCACGATCCTGCCCGCCTTTGTCGCGGTGGAGGATATTCAGCGCGGTCAGGGGGCGGTTATGACCTATCTCGACGAGATGGGGATTGACCCGTTGGTGATGCAGCACGCGCTGGTGACACCACCGGATGAGATTTACGTGCTGCTGCCCGACGAATTGCGGCGCTACGGGTTTATCGACAGCGAGTAACAGGTGGGCCGCCCCCGTTGAAACCGGGCGGTTCATAGTTCACGGCTTGACATAATACCTTTTGGTATCTATTTAATGGGGTACCAAAAGGTATCTCAAAGGTTCACCCATGCCCGATCTTACACAGCTTACTTTTCGCGCGCTGGCCGATCCGACACGGCGCGACATTCTGAAACTGCTCAACCGGCAGGACATGACCATCGCCGATGTTGCGGGCCGTTTCGACATGACCCGCGCGGCGGTGAAAAAGCATCTGACGATGCTCAGCGACGGCGGATTGATCACCGTAGAGGCGCGGGGCCGTGAAAAGATCAACCGTATCAACCCAAACGGTTTTGCCCCGGTGCGGGGCTGGTTCGACTATTTCGACAGCTTCTGGGACGACCGCCTCGACGCCCTCAAAACAGCCATCGAAAAGGAAACACCATGACCGCCAATACCCTGCGCAAGACCATCTACTTACAAGCCAGCCGCGAAACTGTCTGGGCGTTTCTGACCCAACCCGACAAGATCAAGATCTGGTTTCATGCCCCCAAATCCCCCCTAAAGGAAGGCTGCGACCTGGCCCTTTATGGTACCGACAGCGGCGACCAAGTGTGTTGGGGCCACGTCCGCGTGGCGCGCGCGCCGGAGTATCTGGAATACACGTTTAGCATCAAACCGATGGACGGCGCTGTCAGCACGGTGAAATGGTCGCTGGACGCGGTGCCGGGTGGCACGCGCCTGTCGCTGGTGCACGAGGGGCTGCCCGAAGGCCAGGCGGCGTTTGGCCTAACACTTGCGCTCGACAAAGGCTGGGAGACCCACCTGGACCAAATGCGCGAACATCTGCACAAAGACCTGAACTGACCCCTTGCCGCAGCGCCCGTCTCGCCCTACCTAGGGATGGACGGGTTCTGCGCTGTTCGTGAACGTTACATTCCAGTGGCCTTAAGCAAATCCGAGGGAGCTGGCTCTGTTCGAGCTCTGGTTCGGTTATCCGGCGCCCACCTGTACATACAGGTCCTCGGGAATATAAAACAGCAACGGCAGAGGTGGTTCCCGTCACTTTCCCCCGATACGTTGCACCGGTGACGCCACTATCGTCGGCGGGGGCCTAAAACGCCTCTGGGCGCGCCTCGCGGGCCATGTGATCCAGCACTGCGTTCACAAAGCTCGACTCGCGGCCTTCGGGAAAGAAGGCGCGCGCCACTTCGACATATTCGTTAATCACCACGCGCGGCGGCGTGTCCGTGTCGCGAAATTCGGCCCCGGCGGCGCGGAACAAGGCCCGCAGCGTCGGGTCGATGCGCGCAATCGCCCATTTGGCGACGATGGCGCGATCTGCCATTTGGTCAATCGGCGCCTGATAGTTCACGGCTGTTTCCAACACATGCGAGAAGTGATCGACATCACCTTCCTGCATTTCCTCACCGTCATAGACAGCGCCAAAGCGGTGGTCGATGAATTCGTGCCGCACCTTGTCCACCGTCTGCGACGAATGTTCCATCTGGAACAGCGCCTGAACGGCATAAAGCCGCGAAGCCGATTTCATCTTGCGTTTCTGGTTGCCCGAAAGCCCGCTGGTGGTCATGTGATGTCAGATCCGTCTGTATCGCCGGCCATCAAAGTGTCCTGCCCGAATGGCTTGAACCCGATGCCCTTGCTCTGGCGGCCCCACTTACGGGCGAGTGCGATCAGATGCAAGGCCGCAGCCGCCGCTCCGCCGCCTTTGTTCTGGCCGTCCGGGTCGGCGCGCACCTCGGCCTGCTGGCGGTTTTCGACCGTCAGAATGCCGTTGCCGATGCACAGCCCCTGTAGACCGAGCAATTGCAGCGCGCGACTGCTGTCGTTGCAAACAGTTTCGTAATGCGTGGTTTCGCCCCGGATCACACAGCCCAGCGCCACATAACCGTCAAAGCTGCTGCGCCGGTCGGAAATGCCGATGGCGGTGGGGATTTCCAGCGCGCCGGGCATTTCAACAACGTCATAGGCGGCACCTGCGGCCTCAAGTTCGGCCTTGGCACCTTTCAGCAACCCGCCTGCGATGTCGGAATAATAGGGCGAGACCACGATCAGCACCTTTACCGGGGCGTCAAAAGTTGGGCGGGGCAGGATGGTATGGGATTCAGAGGCAGCCATGGGTTACTCCGTCGTGATGGGCCGGGTGCCCACGATTTCCAGCGCATAGGCATCAAGACCAAGATAGCGCGTATCAGGGTTGTCAGTCAGCAGCACCAGTTTGTGCAGCCCCATCGACGACAGAATCTGCGCACCAAGACCGGTGCGTTTCACGGTGCGCGGGGCATCGTCGTCTTCTGCATCCAGCCGAAGACGGGGATAAGGATCGCGGAACAAAACAACTGCGCCGCGACCCTCGTCCGCGATGATCTGCATCGCGCGGGGCAATTCATCAGCCGGGCTGGGACCAAGGCCAAGGATATCCTCCAGCGCATTGATAGCATGGGTACGGATCAGGACCGGCGCGGGTGTCGAAATATCGCCCTTGGACAGCACGACGTGATCGGTGCCGCTGATCTGGTCGGCAAACACCCGCATCTGCCAGTCGCCGCCATAGGCCGATGTCACGGTGCGGATGTCACGTTCCACCAGCAGGTTGTCGTGCTTGTGCCGGTAGGTGATCAGGTCGCTGATGGTCCCTATTTTCAGGCCGTGGTGGGCGGCAAATTCGACCAGATCCGGCAGGCGCGCCATCTCGCCGTCGTCTTTCATGATCTCGCAGATCACGCCCGAGGGGTGCAACCCGGCGAGACGCGAAATATCCACCGCCGCCTCGGTATGGCCCGCGCGTACCAGCACGCCGCCATCGCGCGCGCGCAGCGGAAACACATGGCCCGGCGTGGCGATATCCGCCTGCCCGGCCTGGTCCGAGATCGCGACAGCCACTGTCAGCGCGCGATCAGCGGCAGAAATCCCGGTGCTCACCCCCTCGCGGGCCTCGATGCTGACCGTAAAGGCAGTTTCGTGCCGCGACGAATTATTGACCGCCATCATCGGCAGGCCCAGATGATCGACCCGATCAGCGGTCATCGGCAGACAGATCAGACCGCGCCCGTGGGTTGCCATGAAATTGATTGCAGCGGCGTCGGCAAACTGTGCCGGTATCACCAGATCGCCTTCGTTCTCGCGGTCCTCGTGATCGACCAGAATGAACATGCGGCCCTGCCGCGCATCTTCGATGATATCCTCAATCGGGGAAATGGCTTTGCTGAGCCCTGTTTCGACCGGTCCGGGTTTTTCAAATTGCATCGCACGCCCTATCTATCGCTTGCCCGGCACATACCGCGCCGCGCCCCTGTTTACCAGAGCTGGCACTCGCACCATGCAGCTTCGTCTTGCCAGGTAAAATCATGCGCCGCAGCGCCCGCGCAAGACACCATCGCGTCAGGGGGCAAAATACCGCGCCGCGTCGACATAGCCCGCAGCACGTGCCGCACCGTGCCATTCGCGTTCCAGGGCCGTGTCGCCCACAATCAAGACCTGATCGGACAGCAGTTTCTGACCGATGATCACCCCGCCCAGATGATCGCGCATCTCGGCCCAAGTTTGGGTAAATTTGGGCGCTGGGGCGGCCATGTCCAGCACCGGGTTCGCTGCGGCCACCGCCCCCGCAGCCAGCGGGGCATGGACCAGCGCCAGCCGCTTCGCGCCAGAAATCGCCTGAACCGCGTCGGCCCGGTCCAACGGCATCTGCGGCGCATCTGCACGCATCACCCGCAGCGCGTTGGATGAAAACAGTATGCCCATGATATCGCGCCCCGAGGCTTTGCGCACCGTTGCATAGGTCGCATAGTCCAGCCCGAGCGCGCGGGCGCGGGCGACGTGCATCTTGACCACCATCAGGGGGATGGTGTTTGGCATCGCCTCCTTGCGGGCCTGTTGCCACTGGAAACTGCGAAACTTATGGCCGCGTTCCATGTTGGGGCCCTGGTTATGACCGATGCCCGCAATAGTGGCGGCATTTCTCATGACATCTCACCCAGGCGCGCGACATACCGGGCCAGCGTGTCAATCTCCAGGTTCACCGGATCACCGATCTTGGCATCACCCCAGGTTGTGACCTCTTTGGTATGCGGAATAAAATTAATGCCGAAATCACAGTCGTTTACCTCGTTGACTGTCAAAGAGGTGCCGTTGAGCGCCACCGATCCCTTCTGCGCGATAAAACGCGCCAATTCCAGCGGTGCACGCAAGGTCACGCGGGTGCTGTCGCCTTCGTCCCGCATCGCGATGATCTCGGCCACGCCGTCGACATGGCCAGACACGATATGCCCGCCCAGTTCATCCCCCACCTTGAGCGCGCGCTCAAGGTTCAGCCGTCGGCCCACCGCCCAGCGATTACGCCCGATGTTGGTCTTTTCGACGGTTTCGGCGCTGATCTGCACCTCGTACCAGTCCGCCCCCAGCCCCACGACTGTTAGACACACCCCATCACTGGCAATTGACGCGCCCATGTCGATGCCGCTGGTGTCATACCCTGTCTGGATACGCGCGCGCAGATCGCCTTCCTGCTCCAGCTTGGTCACAATGCCAATGTCGGTGATGATCCCGGTGAACATGAGGCCGCACTCCTTTGGTGTTTCGATGCAGTGGTAAACCCGCAATCAGATGCAGGCAAGTGGCCGCCATGCCACATTATCGCCTATATTCTGTGGTGAATTGTGACTGTTCTGCACTACAACAGGAACCACAATGACCGCTGCCGCCCCCCAAACCAGAAGCTTCCTGTTCCTACAGGGGCCGCATGGACCGTTCTTTAACCGTCTGGGAAAAATGCTGCGCCTTGCTGGTGCGGATGTCTGGCGCGTCGGGTTCAATGCGGGCGACCGTGCGTTCTGGTTTCATCCACGCAGCTATATCCCCTTTCGGGGTCACGCCGCAGACTGGCCATCGACATTCGCGGGCCTACTGGACGAAAAACAGGTCACCGACATCGTGCTTTATGGCGATACACGCCCGATACACGCGCAGGCCGTGGCCGAGGCGAAACGCCGTGGCATCACCGTTCATGTCTTTGAAGAAGGCTATATGCGGCCCTATTGGGTCACCTATGAACGCGGCGGATCAAACGGACATTCGCGCCTGATGGACATGACGATCGCGCAGATGCAGACAGCGCTGGCGCGGTCGGACATGGAGGCCCCCCTGCCCCCCGGTCACTGGGGCGACATGCGCCACCATATTTTTTACGGCGCGCTTTATCATTGGTTCGTGATGTTCCGAAATGGCGACTACCGCAATTTCCGCCCGCACCGCAGCCTGCCGGTGACCACGGAATTTCGGCTGTACCTCAAACGTCTGCTGTTGATGCCGGTGCTGGCGGCAGACCGGCTGTTGGCGACGTTGCGCATCCGGATGGGTGGGTTTCCCTATCATCTGGCCTTGCTGCAACTGGAACATGATGCCTCGTTCCAGATGCATTCGCCCTTTGATACGATGGCGGATTTTCTGGAAGTGGTGATTGACGGGTTCGCCAAGGGCGCACCGCAGCATCATCACCTGGTGATCAAGGCACACCCGCTCGAGGATGGCCGCGTGCCGGTGCGCCGCGACGTGAAACGCCTGGCGCGGCACTACGGCGTGTCTGACCGTGTGCATTTCGTGCGCGGTGGCAAACTGGCCCAGCTTCTCAATGACACACGGACCGCCGTGACAGTGAATTCAACCGCAGGTCAGCAGGTGCTGTGGCGCGGAATTCCGCTTAAGGTGTTTGGCCGCGCAGTCTATGCCCAGCCGGAATTTGTATCCGACCAGCCACTGGCCGAATTTTTCGCTGCGGCGAGCCGCCCCGATAACCGTGCCTACAAGGACTACCGCCGCTATCTGCTTGAAACGTCGCAAATTCCGGGCGGTTTTTATGCCGCACGCGGGCGCCGCCAGTTGCTGCGTCAGGTCGTGGATATGATGCTGGCCCCCGAAGACCCCTATGATGCGTTGGAACAAGGCACCGCGGCCCCACGGCAACAGTTGCGCGTTGTCACCTGAGTTAAGCCCTTCCTGCCTGTAGCTTTTTTGTGAAAGCTGCGCTAACCTGCGGTCAATTACGTCAAAATAATTGGCGAATTCGAGGCAGAATAATCAGGTCGAGGAGACCGGGCAGTGAAATCCGTATCTTTCCGGTGGGCGCGTCCCATCGCAGTTCTGGCGGCTTTGGCCGTTGTTTCGTCTTGTGGATTGCCACAGGTGGGGCCAAACAAACGGCAAATTTACGCAGGCTCCGTCCAGAAAGAAGGCGATGCGTTCATCGTTGAGGTCAATGACCGCGTGACGCGCGCGACCGCCGTGACCGAGGCCTTGGGCTTCTCTGAAAGCTTTAAGAACGCTGCGCGCTTGGGCTCTGATACGATCCAGCCTGGTGATATCCTTGGCATTACCGTCTATGAAAACGTCGATGATCCGCTCTTGGGCGTCGAAGGAGCACCCGCGACCACCCTCGAAGAAGTGCAGGTCGATGGTGCCGGTTTCATCTTTATCCCCTATGCCGGACGGATCAAGGCAGCAGGCAATTCGCCCGAAGCGATCCGCCGCATCATCACTGCCAAGCTGGGCGAACAGACCCCTGACCCGCAGATCGAAGTGCGCCGGGCAGCGGGCGACGGATCGACCGTGTCGTTGATCGGGTCGGTCGGGGCGCAGGGTGTCTATGCGATTGAACGCCCCACGCGCACGCTGGGCACCATGCTGGCGCGTGCCGGTGGCGTGACGATTGTGCCGGAAATTGCCCAAGTGACCGTGATCCGGGGCAACCAGCGCGGAAAAATCTGGTTTCAGGACCTTTATAACCATCCCGAGCTCGACATCGCCCTGCGCGCCGGTGACCGTATTCTGGTCGAGGAAGACACCCGTTCGTTCACAGCCCTTGGCGCCACCGGGGGCCAGGCACAGGTGCCTTTTGAATCGCAGAACCTGTCCCTGCTCGAAGGCATTGCGCAGGTTGGCGGGCTGAGTGCCGCGTCGGCCGACCCCACCGGGGTCTTTGTGTTCCGCAATGAACCTGTCGAAGTCGCGTCGCAGGTGTTGGGCCGCAATGATCTGCAAGGCACACAGCGCATGGTCTATGTGCTGGACCTGACCAAACCCAATGGCATGTTCATGGCCCGTGATTTTGTGATCCGCGACGATGACACCATCTATGTCACCGAAGCGCCGTTCACACAGTGGAGCAAGGTAATTGCTGCCATCACAGGCACAGCCGGTTCGGCCAGCAGCCTGGCGTCGATAACCGGCAGCGAATGACACCCCCCGGTGGCTTTCGAAGCTGACCCATATCAATCCCCCGCCGCCGGTTCTGCAAGGAACCGGCGGCTTTTTATCTACAACGGCGGGTTTTTGACCCAGACCCGCGTGCGGCGCATCATGACACTGGCGGGCTATTCCCTGCGGCTGGGCCTGCCGGGGGGTGACGATGCGGTGGCCGTCTGGGGCAATTCGCCCACGGCGCACCGGGGCCTAAGCATTGCAAAGCGGCGCGGGGTGCCGGTGGTGCGTGTCGAAGATGCCTGGTTGCGGTCACTGCATCCGGGCCGGGCCGGAGAACCGCCGCTGGGCCTGCTGATCGACCACCGCGGCGCGCATTTCGACCCGACGCAGCCCTCGGATCTGGAAATGCTGCTGACCGAACATCCCTTGGACAACACCGCCCTGCTGAACGCGGCACGCGGCGGCATGGCGCGGATTGCCGAAGATCACCTGACCAAATACAGCGCCTTTGACCCTGCTGCCCCCCTGCCCGGCCCCGGCTATGTGCTGGTGATCGACCAGACCCGTGGCGATGCGTCGGTCATCGCGTCGGGCGCTGATCGGGGCCGGTTTCTGGAAATGCTGGTCTTTGCGCAGGAAGAGCACCCCGGCGCCCGCGTCATCATCAAGACCCATCCCGAAACCGCGCAGGGGTTCCGGGCGGGGTATTTCGGGCCTGAGGATGAGAACGACCGCATCAGCCTGCTGGACGATGCCGTAAGCCCACAGGCGCTGTTCGAAGGGGCGGTTGGCGTTTACACTGTGTCGTCGCAATTGGGGTTTGAAGCGATATTTGCGGGTCATAAGCCACGGGTCTTTGGCAAACCCTTCTATGCGGGCTGGGGATTGACCACCGACGAATTCCCGGTGCAACGCCGTCAGCGCGTGCTGACCCGCGCGCAGCTCTTTGCAGCGGCGATGATCCTCTATCCGAAATGGTATGACCCCCATCACGACCGCCTGTGCGACCTCGAGATTGCCATCAACGCCTTTGCCGCCCAGACCCGTGCCTGGCGCGAAGACCGGCACGGCTGGGACGCGCATGGCATGCGCCTGTGGAAACGCCGCCCCTTGCAGCAGTTCTTTGGCGGGGTCAAACCAATGCGGTTTATAGGCGACGGGGCCAAGGCAGCGCCCTCGGCGCGGCGGCAGATGATCTGGGCCAGCAAGGCGACCGAGGCGCATGACGGTGCACTGCGGGTCGAGGACGGGTTTGTGCGGTCGCGCGGGCTGGGGGCGGAACTGGTGCCGCCGCTGTCGCTGGTGTGCGATGATCTGGGCATTTACTACGATCCGTCTCGCCCCAGCCGATTGGAGAAATGGATCGAAAGACGTAGCCGTCTGCGGCCTGATCAGCGCGCGCGGGCGCAGAACCTGATCGCGGCGCTGACGGATGCGGGGTTGAGCAAGTATAATCTGGGCGGCGCGAAAACCGCGCTGCCGCCGGGGCGGCGTATTCTGGTGCCGGGGCAAGTGGAAGATGACGCGTCGATCCTGACTGGCACGGACATCGTGCGCAGCAACGCCGCATTGCTGGCCGCTGCACGCGCGGGCAACGCGGATGCCGTGATCGTCTACAAACCGCACCCGGATGTCGAAGCGGGGCTGCGCAGCGGCGTGGTCGAGGCCCCGGATGCGGATGTTGTGGTGCACAAGGCGGACCCGGTGGCGTTGCTGGCGCAGGTCGATGCGGTCTGGACCATGACATCGCTCATGGGGTTCGAGGCACTGCTGCGCGGGGTGCCGGTTGTCACCTTGGGCGCGCCCTTTTATGCGGGCTGGGGACTGACCGAAGACCGGGGCGACGTGCCACCCCGCCGCCGCGCCGAGGTCACGCTTGAGGGGTTGGTCCATGCTGCGCTGATTGATTATCCGCGCTATCTGGACCCCGAGACCGGTCTGCCCTGCCCCGTCGAGGTTGTCGTGGCGCGGCTGGCGGCGGGGGATGTGCCGCGGGTGCGACTGGGCAATCGGCTGCTGTCAAAGCTACAGGGGCTGTTGGCGAGCCAGGCGCATATGTGGCGCGGGCGGTAAGCGCCGGGGCTCTGCCCCGGACCCCGAGGGTATTTTTGACCCGAAAAAGCTGAACAGTGTGTTGGGCTAACCGCGTGTCCAGATGTGTAACAGGTCGGGGCCGATTTGTTGACTGGAATGAAGGGCGTAGCGCGGTGCCGCTGACAGGCGCGCCAACCCCATGGCGCCGATGCCTGGCAGGCCTTCGGCGCCGATGATAACCCCAGCAGTGAAACCGACCAGTTGATCGACCAGATCGGCCTCAATCAGTGAGGCGGCCAAGGCGCTGCCGCCTTCGCAGAAGATGCGGGTCAGGCCGTGAGTGCCAAGCTGGTGCAGGACGTCGTTTGCATCAAGCTGGCCGTTGCGCGCACCACAGGCCAGCAGCGTGGCGCCCAGATCGGACCATGTACGCATCAGTGCCGCGTCAGCATCATGGCCGTGGCACAAGATCAGCGGCATCTGTGCTGCACTGCGTGCCAATTGGCCCATCAGCGGCAGGTCAAGCCTGCGCGAGGCGACCACGCGGGCAGGTTGATGGCCGACACCGAGATCGCGCACCGTCAGGCTGGGGTCATCCTTGCGCGCTGTGCCGCCGCCGATCATCACGGCATCATGGCGACTGCGCATGGCGTGGGTCAGGCGGCGGGCGGGGGCATCGGTGATCCATTGGCTTTCGCCAGTGCCGGTGGCGATCCGCCCGTCAAAGGAATTGGCCAGCTTGAGCGTCAGCATCGGGCGGCCAAGGTCGGTACGGCAGAAAAACCCGGCGTGATCGGCGCGGGCCTCGTTCTCCAGCACACCAACATCGACGCGGATGCCAGCAGCGCGCAGCATCGCGATGCCACGTCCGTTTACCCGCGCGTCATCGTCGCCTGTCGCCACGACCACTCGGGCCACACCCGCATCGATCAGGGCATTGGCGCAGGGTGGGGTCTTGCCGTGATGGGCGCAGGGTTCAAGCGTGACATAGGCGGTGGCACCGCGTGCCGCCGCACCGGCCTGTGCCAAGGCTTCTGTCTCGGCATGGGGGCGGCCGCCCGGCTGTGTCCAACCGCGCCCGATAATCCGACCCGCGCGCACAATGACGCAGCCCACGGCAGGGTTGGGCCAGACCCGGCCCTGTCCACGCCGGCCCAAGCTGAGGGCCAGCGCCATGAAACGTGTGTCGGTCACTCTTCCGGCAGGGCGTCGGGACGCAGTTCCTGCACAAATTTGTCGAAATCATCCGCCGCTTGGAAGTTCTTGTAAACCGACGCAAAGCGCACATAGGCCACGGTGTCGATCCGCGCCAGCGCCTCCATCACGATCTCGCCGATCTGTTTGGAGCCGATGTCGGTCTCGCCCATGCTTTCCAGTCGGCGCACGATGCCGCTGATCATCTGATCAATGCGTTCAGGATCAATGGGACGTTTCTGCATGGAGATACGGATCGAGCGTTCCAGCTTGTCGCGGTCAAAATCTTCACGTTTGCCCGAAGTCTTGATCACCACGAGATCGCGTAATTGAACACGTTCGTAGGTCGTAAAGCGTCCGCCGCAGGCGGGACAAAAGCGGCGGCGGCGGATGGATACGTGATCCTCTGCCGGGCGGCTGTCTTTTACTTGAGTGTCGATATTTCCGCAAAACGGGCAGCGCATGGGCCGTCCCCCCTTATTATCCTGCCTCACTTGTGGGGCAATTCGCCCTCTTGCCTACAGTTATATGTGACCCGCGAGGTTTTGGGTAGTGGCGAATTTCAGCGCTACATCTTGCGGTGCGGATTGTGGCAGGAACCCAACGGTATTGCGCGACGCCGGGCGGCGATGGCTACCGGGGGAACGGGGCCTACCGCGAAAAATGCGCCGCCACTTGCCGAGTATGCGGCGCATCGCGGTGTTCAAAGAGGTAGATGCCCTGCCAGGTGCCCAGCATCATGCGCCCTGCGGCAACGGGGATGCTCAACGTGACGGGCAGCATGACGGCTTTTATATGGGCGGGCATATCGTCGGGACCTTCCATGACATGCCGCAGGTAGGCCATTTGCGGCGCATCGGCGGGCGGCACCAGACGCGCGAAATAGGCCAGCAGATCGCGTTGCACATCAGGATCGGCATTTTCCTGGATCAAAAGTGAGGCCGAGGTATGACGCACCATCAGTGTCAACAGACCGTCGCCTTGCCCGGCGAGCCACCGCGCGACATCGGCCGTGAATTCGTAGAGCGCCTGCCCCGTGGTCTGGACGGTGAAACAGGTCTGCATCCTTAGCTGCCGGCCCCGCGCGCGTCACGGCAAAACCCCAAGGCGTGATCGACCGAGAGCGACGACCCGGCGCGTGCCAGCGATGCGCCAACAAGAAACACCGGTGCCGGGTCCAACCCGGCGGCGTCCGTTGTAAACAGAACGGGCGCGCGTTGGCCTAGGCCCGGTGAGCGGGCCACGGCCACATAAAGACGCTGATACCCTGCGGCACCCAGCACGTCGCGGGCATAATCGGCGGCGGCGCACCACATCCCACGTGCGCCCTGCCCGGCATCGCCGGTGACCAATATATCGCCTTGTGCCGCGTCGACACCTACGCCGTTGTCAGCCTCAAACGCCTGAGCTGCAGGCGCCAACGTCAAAGCCGTGCTAAGCATGGCGAAGGAGATCAATCGTAACATTGCGCACCTCATGCGGCTAAAGATCGTTTAGTTCGATCAGGTAATCCTTGCAGAACTGGCGGGCGTGGTGGCTGGGCAGGTTTTCCCCGGCCCGGCGCACGGTAACAGAATAGGACTGGGCCGCCACGCCGTCGACCCGGCCCGGATCGGTGGTGAACACAACGCCCTTGCTGCCGACACCGCTGACAGATGGGCCGCGCGGGGATTTAACATAGAGCCGCTGATCACGGGGCAAGCCGAGCCGCGTCTGAGCGAAGCTGGCAGCGGCGCACCAGATGCCGCGCGCGCCTTCGCCGTGGTCCTCGATCACTTCGAAATCACTGGTGTTCAGCGGAACAACGATCAGCCAGTTTTCGGCTTGGTAGGCCTGGGCCGCGACGGTGGCAGGCACGAGGCAACAGCACAGGGCATACAGGAACGGGCGCATGGCAAGACCTCTCTTTGGGTTACACCATATCTAGGGTGGACCGCGCCAAGATCAAAATCACAGATGCGTTGAACCTCGCGCATGGCGTAGGATCAGTTCGCGGCGGCGCGGCCCAAGGGCGCGCCGCCGCGAAAGTTTACTGGTCCAAGAACGAGCGCAGCTTGCGCGACCGGCTGGGGTGCTTGAGCTTGCGCAGGGCCTTGGCTTCGATCTGGCGGATACGTTCGCGCGTCACGCTGAACTGCTGCCCCACCTCTTCGAGAGTGTGATCGGTGTTCATGCCGATACCAAAACGCATCCGCAAAACACGTTCCTCGCGCGGTGTCAGCGACGAAAGCACGCGTGTCGTGGTTTCCTTCAGGTTTTCCTGAATGGCGGAATCCAGTGGCAGGACGGCGTTCTTGTCCTCGATGAAATCGCCAAGCTGGCTGTCTTCTTCGTCGCCGATTGGCGTTTCGAGAGAGATCGGTTCTTTGGCGATCTTCATCACCTTGCGAACCTTCTCGAGCGGCATTTGCAGCTTTTCTGCCAATTCCTCTGGTGTTGGTTCGCGGCCAATCTCGTGCAGCATCTGGCGACCGGTGCGGACCAGTTTGTTGATCGTTTCGATCATATGCACCGGAATACGGATGGTGCGCGCCTGATCGGCGATCGACCGGGTGATTGCCTGACGGATCCACCATGTCGCATAGGTCGAGAATTTGTAGCCGCGGCGGTATTCGAATTTGTCCACGGCCTTCATCAGGCCGATGTTGCCTTCCTGAATGAGATCAAGGAACTGCAGGCCGCGATTTGTGTACTTCTTGGCGATCGAAATAACGAGACGCAGGTTCGCTTCGACCATCTCTTTCTTGGCCTGA